>Ga0194059_1001111_pt1 | contig 11686 bp, 11 predicted proteins | sample SepL6211m_MetaG_FD_163426 | JGI IMG/M metagenome (GOLD analysis project Ga0194059, IMG submission 163426) | Anoxic zone freshwater microbial communities from boreal shield lake in IISD Experimental Lakes Area, Ontario, Canada - Sep2016-L626-11m | ecosystem: Environmental > Aquatic > Freshwater >... | reverse complement strand
CTTAAAATCTTCAGAAATGAGATGGCGTATTTGTTGTGCTTTTAAATAATAGGCATCGTAATAACCTGCACTTAATACATAAGTCCCAATTAAAATTCGACGCTTCACTTCTTCGCCGAATCCCTCCTGGCGAGTCTTGCAATACATATCCATAAGATCATCATATTGGCTTGTGCGATGACCGAAACGCACGCCATCGTATCGCGATAAATTGCTTGAAGCTTCAGCGGGCGCTAAAACATAATAAACAGGAATCGACAAATTAGTATTAGGTAAGCTTATATCCACAATTGTGGCACCTAATTTTTTATATTGCTCAATTGCGGCTTCGATCACTTTTGCAACATCGCCATCTAAGCCTTCTGCAAAATACTCTTTAGGTAACCCAATTTTTAAGCCTTCGATCGGCTGGTCAATATTTTTTGTGTAATCTTCTTTTTTGTGATCAATCGATGTGGAGTCTTTTACGTCAAAGCCTGCCATCACATTCATCATCATGGCGCAGTCTTCTGATGATTTCGCCATAGGCCCTGCTTGGTCTAAGCTTGATGCAAATGCAATCATGCCGTAGCGGGAAACTAAGCCGTAAGTTGGTTTTAGCCCTGTGAGTCCACATAAAGAAGCGGGCTGTCTAATGGAGCCTCCCGTATCAGTGGCTGTAGCTCCGGGACACATACGAGCCGAAATCGCTGCGGCACTGCCACCTGAACTTCCACCTGGAACGCGGCTAAGATCCCAAGGGTTTTTAACGGCACCAAAATAAGACGTTTCATTCGATGAGCCCATCGCAAATTCATCCATATTGGTTTTACCTAAATTGACAGCACCTGCTTCGTTAAATTTTTTAACGACTGTCGCATCGTATGGCGCCACAAAATTATGGAGCATCTTAGAGCCGCAGGTAGTGAGCCAATCTTCTGCACAAAAAATATCTTTTTGCGCAATAGGGATACCTGTGAATACATCCCCGTCGCCGCTTTGAATTCTCTGGTCTGCAAGCTTAGCCTGGGCTAAGGAACGACTTTCATCTACGGTAATAAAGGCGTTGATCTCTGGATTCTTTTTCTTAATGTGTTGAAGATAGTCGGTTGTAATTTCAACGCTAGACGCTTTCTTCTCTCTCAAAAGACTTGAGATTTCTTTGATACTCCAGTCTTTCATAATTACTCAATCACCTGAGGCACAATATATAAGCCACCACTGACTTCTGGCGCAATTTTTTGTAATTTTTCTCTTTGATTTGTTTCTGTGACGACATCATCACGAAGTCTTTGTGAGACAGATTGGGCATGTGACATGGGGGAAATATTACTGGTATCCACCTTTCTCATGTCTTCAATCAGATTTAATATGCCTGATAATTTCTTAAGCGTTGCATCTGCTTCTTCTTCAGTAATTTTAATACGTGCCAAATGGGCAATTTTTTTGATTTCGTCATGCGTAATCGACATACAAATAGAATTCCTGTTTTTCTAGAGAAAAGCTGTTAATTTATTGATCAATATCATGTATTATACCCTGATTCTATTGACCTTTCTTGGGTTTGAAGCGCCACTTTTTTTAAAGAAATTCTAACGACAACCATGCTTAAAAAATTATTTAGTTTCGATCAGTTTATGGCAAATGACATTGCTATCGATTTGGGTACTGCCAACACGTTAATTTACATTCGAGGCAAAGGCATTGTTTTAGATGAACCCTCTGTTGTGGCAATTCGTCATGAAGATGGGCCGAATGGCCCATATAGCAGAAAAGCTTTGTTAGCAGTTGGAATCGAAGCTAAAACCATGCTGGGTCGTTCGCCGCAAAATATTCAAGCGATTCGTCCTATGAAAGATGGCGTGATTGCTGACTTCAATATCACCGAAGACATGATTAAGTTTTTTATTGCAAAAGTACATGACACACGATGGTTTGTGCCAAGTCCACGCATTATTATTTGCGTGCCTTATGGGGCGACACAAGTGGAACGAAGAGCTATCCGAGAGTCTGCTGAAAGAGCAGGCGCTAAACAAGTGTTCTTGATCGAAGAGCCCATGGCAGCCGCGATTGGTGCAGGCCTACCTATTAGTGAGGCTACTGGATCTATGGTCATTGACGTAGGGGGTGGCACGACTGAAGTAGGTATTATTTCATTAGGCGGTATTGTCTATGCCAAATCTGAACGTGTAGGTGGCGACAAAATCGATCAAGCCATTATTGACTATTTAAGACGTAACTACGGCACACTCATTTCTGATCCTACGGCCGAAATGATTAAGAAAAAAATTGGCACTGCATTCCCGATGTCTGAAATCTTAGAACTCGAAGTCACAGGACGAAATCTTGCTGAAGGACTCCCTCGCAGACTCAAAATTAATAGCAATGAAATTCTAGAAGCACTTCAAGAACCCTTAAATGCAATTGTAAGCGCTGTGAAATCAGCCCTTGAACAAACGCCACCTGAATTGGGTGCCGATATTGCTGATAATGGTATGGTATTAACCGGTGGTGGTGCACTTCTGAGAAATCTAGATCGCTTACTTATGGAAGAGACAGGTATCCCTGTTGTCACTGCAGACGACCCTCTGACTTGCGTTGCGAGAGGCTGCGGCAAAGCGCTTGAATCACTCGATCAATTCTCGACCGTATTTGCTCACGAATAATTTTTTGTTTTTTTATTTCATTAATAGTTAAAGCTTAATGATTAAATCTCACGAACGTTCATCTAAGCTTTTCAATAAAGGTCCGTCTCTTTTATCAAAATTTTTATTAATTTCTTTGATATCGATTGTATTGATGGGTATCGATTTTCGTTTTCATTATTTAAAAAATATTAGGCAAACAACTAATGTATTTACTAAGCCTTTTCATGCATTTTTAAACTTACCAAGTAATCTATACGATTTCACAACACAATATTTTTCCAATCAATCTCAATTGATTCATGAAAATGAAATCCTGAAACTTGATATGGATCGATTAAAAGCCGATCTTCAGCGCTTGGATTTTATAGATCAAGAAAATGATCAATTAAAAAATTTACTCGAAGTTAAAAATGCACATAAATTTAAAACAGAAGCAGTAAGTATTATTTATTCACGCTTCGATCCATTTAATCAAAAAATCATTATTGATGGGGGCCAAAATAAAAATTTTCAAGCGGGGCAGCCTGTGATTGATGCATTAGGCCTTGTCGGACAAATTAGCAGCGTTTTTCCTGAAACAAGCGAAGTGGTACTTCTTATAGATAAAAAAATGTCTGTGCCTATTCAAATTCAAAGAAATGGCTTGAGAGCGATTACAAACGGTAATGGTCAAAACGAAATGATTTCACTTTCGTATTTGCCGCATAGCGTTGATGTGATTCAAGGAGATATCTTAAAAACATCAGGGATCGATACAATTTACCCTGAAGGACTTGCTGTCGCAGAAGTTATAAAAATTAATAATGATCTTAAATTGCCTTTTGCGAAAATTATTTGCAAACCCATAGCGTCTATTCGCAACTTCAATCACTTGCTTGTCGTTATGCCGTCAGTCAATTTAAACAAGCCAATACCTTCCAAAAATGATCAAAAAAAATAAATCATTTATCATTTCGTTGCTCATTGCAGGGCTGCTTAATTTAATTCAGATTAAGATTTTTAATATTGATTTAACACCTGATTTTATTTTACTCACACTTATCTTTTGGTTTTTTAAAAGTCCTGCCTTGGTTAGCATCTGGTTATTTTGGGTTATAGGCCTTATTGTAGATATATTTATGGGTGATTTATTAGGTCAGTATGCACTCACTTATGCATGCTGTTATTTTATAGCCCAGTATTTTGTAAACAAAATACTGCTTAACAATAAATACCAAAAACTTCTTTATATTTTTTTGATCTTCTTCACTGCCCAATTTATTATGCTAATCATTAATGTGATGCATGAACTTCATTATCCTGGAGCCAGCTATTTTCTTCAAAGCATCACTGCTGTAATTATCTGGGATGGCTTATCTAAATTTAAATTTTTTAAATTAGATCGCTAATATCCTAAGGCGATCTTAAAGATGTCTTATATTAAAAATAGTCAGAATATCTATAAATCGCGCTACTTCTTTAAGCGCAGATTAGTCCTTCTCTCTGTCGTGATATTGATTGCCTTTTCTGTCATCATTGGACGATTTTTTTATTTACAGATTTTTAAATATGACTTTTATAAAGGCTTGTCAGAAAATAATCGTATCGCTTTAATCCCGAATGTGCCCAATCGAGGACTTATACTTGATCGTAATGGAATCATTATGGCTGACAACTATTTTGACTATACTTTAGAAATCACACCTTCTAGAGTTGCTAATCTTAAAAAAACGATTGATGATTTAACACCTATTGTCGAATTAAGCGCTAGCGATTTAAAACAATTTAGAAAAATTTTAAAGGAAAGCTCTACTTTAGATAGCGTTCCTATCAAAACACATTTGTCAGAAACTGAAGCAGCGAGATTTGCTGCCAATAAATTACGATTTGACGGCGTGGACATTAAATCGAGATTATTTAGACGCTACCCCAAAGGGGCTTTCGCTTCACATCTGATCGGTCATATCAATCGTATCAATGAAGAAGATAAGGAAGTCATTAAAAAATTAGGCTGGCAAAAAAATTATAAAGGTACCGACTCTATAGGCAAGCTAGGTATTGAGAAGTACTACGAAGCTAGACTTCATGGTACTACTGGATTTCAAGAAGTTGAAATGGATGCTAATGGAAATTCAGTGCGCATTTTAAATAGCATGCCTTCTATTGAAGGTGACGCGATTACATTGTCCATTGACTCAAACTTACAAGAGATTGCTGAGAATGCTTTCAATAAATATCGCGGTGCGCTCGTTGCTTTAAATCCAAAAAATGGTGAAGTGCTTGCTTTTGTAAGTCGTCCTAATTTTGATCCCAATCAATTTGTAGGTGGCATTGATGTGGATGAATGGAAAATGCTCAATGAGTCGTTGGATAAGCCTATGCTTAATCGAGCCATCAATGGTTTATATCCTCCAGGGTCGACCATTAAACCTTTTGTTGCACTTGCGGCACTCGAGAATGATATTCGTAAACCGCCTTTTAATATTAAGGACCCTGGATTCTTTACATTACCTAATTCGGGTCATACTTATAAAGACTGGAAGCCTTTTGGACATGGGATTGTGGATATTGTGATGGCCATTACGATTTCATGCGACACATTTTTTTATGGGCTCGGTATTGAATTAGGCATTAATAAATTATCTGAATTTTTATCTCGATTTGGTTTTGGTCAAGCAACCCATATTGATATGTTTGGTGAAAATGCTGGATTACTTCCATCGCCCGAATGGAAACAAAAAAGATTTAAACAGCCTTGGTATTTAGGTGAAACTGTCATTACAAGCATTGGTCAAGGTTATACACTTGTCACACCTATGCAATTAGCAGAAGCAGTCGCAACACTTGCTAACGGTGGACTAACGATTCAACCAAGACTCATTCAGTCGATTAAAAATAGTCAGACTGGCACAATGGAAGTGTTTAAAAATAAAACAGTTCGAGAGTTACATTTCAAACCTGAGAATTTGGCACTCGTCAAAGAAGGCATGATCAATGTGACGCAACCAGGGGGAACTGCTGCAACTGTCGGTGCTGGAGCGCCTTACAAGATTGCTGCCAAAACAGGGACGGCTCAAGTAGTAGAGATGAAAGAAAATCAAAAATATAATCCTAATCGCATGAATGAAAGACATCGTGACCATGCACTTTTTATCGCCTATGCCCCTGCGGAAGAGCCTAGTATTGCAGTTGCTATTATTGTTGAAAATGGTGGCCATGGAGGATCAACGGCTGGTCCTATTGCAAGAAAATTGATGGATTATTATTTGCTTAAAAAAGTATCTTCAAACAAAGAAGAAAATAAAGTGGGTCCTCTTGAATCTGAATATCACGATTAAAATAAAATCACTATGCTAGAACGTCTATTTTTACGCTTACAAAAAAATATTGACTCCATTTTGATGATCTTTATTAGCTCAGCATTGGTGGTTGGTCTTTTCACACTTTATAGCGCTTCTGGACGAAATATTATTTTAGTATTTAATCAGCTTTTTTATATTGGTCTTGGATTTATATCGCTTTGGATTACAGCGAGAGTTCATCCTAAACATTATGAGAAATTAGCACTGCCTATTTATATCTTAGGTTTGTTATTACTGTTTGCTGTCATGTTTGTTGGTCAATCGAGTCACGGTGCTAAGCGCTGGTTAAATTTAGGCGCTTTTAAAATGCAACCTTCTGAAATTATGCGTCTTGCAGTACCCATCGCTATGGCTTGGTATCTTTCTAAGCGAGAAAATAATAGGCATGCGATCGACTATATTATTGCCTCTCTCTTTTTTATTTTGCCTGTCATCCTTATTATCAATCAGCCTGATTTAGGTACAGGGTTATTAATTACCGCATCAGGTTTTTATATTCTTTTCTTAGCTGGCTTAAATTGGAAGTTTATTGTGGGTGGAAGTATCGGTCTTTTTTCTCTAGCGCCTATCATTTGGGCACATTTACATGACTACCAAAAAAATAGATTACTTATCTTATTGGATCCAAGCCAAGATCCATTAGGTTCCGGATATCACACCATTCAATCTTCAATTGCCATAGGCTCAGGCGGTCTTATTGGTAAAGGCTGGCTTAATGGCACACAAGGTCAACTTGATTTCTTGCCTGAACGAACGACTGATTTTATTTTTGCAGTCTTCAGTGAAGAATTTGGTTTATTGGGCAACCTTCTTCTCTTAGGATTATTTGCGCTCATTATTGGTCGTAGCCTCATGATTGCTTCTCAAGCCAAAAACACATTTACAAGACTTCTAGCTGCTAACATTGGACTTACTTTCTTTACGTATATCTTTATTAATATTGCCATGGTCAGTGGCATCATGCCTGTGGTGGGCGTACCTTTACCACTCATTAGTTTTGGTGGCACATCTATGACGATTATTTTAATTAGCTTTGGTATATTAATGAGTGTGCATTCACATAAAGAACTTGTAGGGTCATCTTAATGTTTAGAATTTATTTTTTAGCTCTCATGCTTCTTTCGATACTGACAGGTTGTGCAAGCGTTCCTTCTTTTAAAAATGAGGGTATAACCTCTCCTTCAAAAAAAGGGGGCGGTTATTACCTCGATGATGGCCCAGGTGATCATCCCCCTGAAAATATTGATGCTATTCCTGATGCAACACCTAAAGTAGAGCCCTTTAATGCGCGCGCAAATCAACCTTATATTGCACTTGATAATAAATATGTCCCTATGACTTCTTTTTATCCTTACAAAGAAAGAGGGATCGCTTCTTGGTACGGCAAACGTTATCACGGTAAAAAAACATCGATTGGAGAATACTATGACATGTATAGCATGACAGGTGCGCATACTACACTCCCCATCCCATGCTATGTGAGAGTCACCAATACTGAAAATGGTAAAAGTGTTATTGTCAGAATTAACGATCGAGGTCCATTTAAAAAAGATCGCGTCATCGATTTATCATTTGCTGCAGCTTACAAATTAAGATTGTCTGATAAAGGAAGTGGTCCGGTAGAAGTAGAACTTATTGACCCAAGACAATTTAGTGCGCTCAAAAAAACGTCTGATACCATCACAGAAAAAATTAAAGAAAAAGAAGTGGCACCTATTCAAGCAAAAACTTCAGATACTCCAGCAGCATCAGATTCAATCTTCATTCAAGTTGGTGCTTTTAAAAATGAAAAAAATGCAGACTTTTTATTAAAACAACTCACCGATATGAAGCTCGAAAACTCACCATCATCTAAAAAACAATTTTCAGAAGATTTATTTCATGTGGTCATAGGGCCTTTTAATTCGAAAGATGAAGCAAATCTAATTGCAGACGTCATTAAATCCAAAATAAAAATCAGTATTCTTATACTCAGTAAAGAATAAATTAAGTGTCAACACAAAAAACATCGTCCGAAACGCTTATCGAATTTCCATGCATATTTCCAATTAAAGTTATGGGTGAAGTGCATGACGAATTTACATCGACCGTGATAAAAATCATTAAACAAAAAAATAAAGTTTTTGATCCGAGCACCATCGAGATGAAAGGCAGCAGCGAAGGTCGGTATATCAGTCTTACTTGTTTTGTTTACGTAACAAGCAAACCTGAATTAGATGATATCTACCGATCGCTTTCAACACATCCGATGATTAAAGTCGTTCTTTAAGATCCATGTCTATCGATGTGAAATATCTTGGCGTGACCTCCTATGAATCTACATGGAATGAAATGAAAAATTTTGCTTCCAAAAGAAATGATTCTACGCAAGATGAAATATGGATTACTGAACATGAGGCTATATATACATTAGGTCTAAATAAAAAAGATTTTAAACAGCCTTTAAGGAAAGATATTCCAGTACTTGCAGTCGATCGTGGTGGAAAAATTACTTATCACGGCCGAGGCCAACTTATAATCTACCCCCTCATTGATCTTAAACGTTACCGTCTCAATATTAGATCTTTTGTCACGCTCATCGAAAAAAGTATTATTAATTTTTTATCTCATCATGGCATCAAAGCCAGTGCTAAAATAGAAGCACCTGGGGTATATATTGGAAACAAAAAAATTGCTTCCTTAGGCTTGCGCATCAAAAACCATACTTCATATCACGGTTTAAGTATGAATATTGATATGGATTTGGCGCCTTTTGAGGCTATCGATCCTTGTGGCTATAAGGATTTACAAATGACACAATTAAAAACATTTACAAATAGCGTATCGATTGAAAGCACAGGCTTAGAAATTGCTAACGATATTAAGAATCAATTACTGAATTTAAAGTCATGAAATCTCATATTTCAAAACCGATCGGCATTAAAGAAACTGACTTTGATAAAACATCTAAGATTCCCATTAAAATTATTGGGGCTCCTATCAAGGCCAAGCCACATTGGATCAAAATGCAGCTACCCCAAAGCCGTCGATTCAATGAAATCAAATCAATTTTAAGAAAGAATAATCTGCATAGCGTATGCGAAGAGGCGAGCTGCCCTAATATCGGTGAATGCTTTAGTCAAGGGACTGCCACATTTATGATCCTTGGAGATCTTTGTACAAGACGCTGTCCATTCTGCGATGTCGGTCACGGCAGACCATTACCTCCCGATACCGATGAGCCTCGAAAATTAGCTCAAACCATTCGGGAACTTAATTTGAAATATGTAGTAATTACCAGTGTAGACCGTGATGATTTACGCGATGGCGGTGCGCAACATTTTGTGGATTGTATTCAAGAAATTCGCAGTATTTCACCCCATACTAAAATTGAAATTTTAGTGCCTGATTTTAGAGGTCGCCTTGATAAAGCGCTGGATATTTTAAGTGTGATGCCACCCGATGTGTTTAATCACAATCTTGAGACTATTCCCAGGCTCTATAAAAAAGCACGTCCGGGATCAGACTATCAACATTCACTTAATTTATTATTAAATTTCAAATTAAAATTTCCTGATGTGCCTACCAAATCAGGTCTTATGTTAGGGCTTGGCGAAACAAATGCTGAAATTATTGAAGTGATGAAAGACTTAAGAGCTCACAAAGTTGAAATGTTGACTCTCGGACAATATTTACAGCCAAGCGCTCATCATCTTCCTGTAGATCGCTATGCAGATCCAAAAGAATTCGATTTTTTAAAAGAGGAAGCGGAACACATGGCATTTTCATCAGTAGCGAGTGCGCCTATGGTGAGAAGTAGTTATCACGCCGACCTTCAAGCGCATGAGGTAAACGTTTAGATGGTGCCACATTTAAAAACAGCACTTACTGGCCCCTTGCTTTCGCTAGAAAAACATATTATTTGTGAGATGGCTAATATTGAACATTGGTTTCGAACACAATGGTTAGAGCATGCAGCCCCTTTCTATGCATCAGTTGATTTAAGAAATTCAGGATTTAAATTAGCGCCTGTCGACACCAACCTTTTTCCGGGAGGATTTAATAATTTAAATCCGGATTTTTTATCCCTTTCTGTGCAAGCGGCTATGGTGGCAATTGAAAAAGTATGTCCTGAAGCACATCGTCTTTTAATTATCCCTGAGAACCACACACGTAATATTTACTATTTAAAAAATTTATTCGAGTTACAAAATATTTTAAAAAAATCAGGTCTTGATGTGCGTATTGGTAGCTTAGATGAAACGATATCAGAGCCCATATCTATTCCGGTTGAGAATAATAAATCCTTACTCATTGAGCCCTTAAAGCGCATTAAAAATAGATTGGTACTTGAGAATAAAGTACTTGGTAATTTTGATACGTGCGCCATATTACTTAACAACGATTTATCTGCTGGCATTCCAGATATATTAAAAAACTTAGAGCAGAACTTGATTCCTCCTCTTCATGCAGGATGGGCAACACGCAGAAAATCACAGCACTTCAAAGCTTATGATGAAGTCGTTAAATCATTCGCTGAATTTATTAAAGTAGACCCTTGGCTTATCAATCCTTATTTTGATCATGCAAATCATATTGATTTTCATGAAAGACAAGGCGAAGACGAGCTTGCAGAAAAAGTAGATCGAATCTTAAATAAGATTCAACTCAAATATAAAGAATACGATATCAAACATGAGCCTTTTGTGATTGTTAAAGCAGACGCTGGCACTTATGGTATGGGTATCATGACCGTGAAGCATGGTGATGAATTAAGAAATTTAAATCGAAAATCACGTAATAAAATGTCTGTGGTGAAAGAAGGTCTTGAAGTATCGGAAGTCATTATTCAAGAAGGCGTCTATTCTGAAGAATGTATTAATGAAGCCGTAGCCGAGCCTGTAGTCTACATGGTAGATCATTTCGTCATTGGCGGCTTTTATCGAGTACATACAACAAGAGGTAAAGATGAGAATCTCAACGCCCCTGGTATGCATTTCGTTCCTTTAGCTTTTGAAACTTCTTGCTCTACCCCTGAAATTGATGAATCACCTCTTTCGACGCCAAATAGATTCTATGCTTATGGCGTGATTGCAAGATTAGCGCTTCTTGCAGCCTCTATTGAACTTGAAACTTATGACCCGATGAATCAATCCTAAATCATGCCTATTCTTTTTATCATTGACCCACCTCAGTCACTTCAATTAAAGAAAGATTCAACTTTGGCTTTAATGAAGGAGGCTGTTCAACAAAATCATGAAGTTTATTTTTGTTTACAACATGACTTATATATTGATGCTAATCAGTTATTTTGTAGAACACATCGTTTTGAATTAGCTATTTTCCCGGACCATGCAAAAGTCTATGAAACACATCCGGTCTCATTTTTTAATGCGCTTTTCATGAGAAAAGATCCGCCAGTCGATCAGGCTTATCTTCACACGACCTACTTATTAGATATTGCTGAAAAATCAAATGTAAAAGTTTTCAACAAACCTTCTTCTATTCGAAGTTGGAATGAAAAAATATCGATACTCCAATTTGATACGCTCATTCCTAAAACTTTGGTTACAGCAAATTCAGACATTGTGAAAAAATTTTTTAAAGATCATGGTGACATTATTCTGAAACCGCTTGATGGCATGGGGGGTAAAAATATTTTTCGAGTCAGTGAATTTGAAAAAAATCTTAATGTCATCTTAGAAATTATGACCAACCATGGTCGTCAAATGATTATGG
>Ga0194059_1001108_pt1 | contig 11708 bp, 15 predicted proteins | sample SepL6211m_MetaG_FD_163426 | JGI IMG/M metagenome (GOLD analysis project Ga0194059, IMG submission 163426) | Anoxic zone freshwater microbial communities from boreal shield lake in IISD Experimental Lakes Area, Ontario, Canada - Sep2016-L626-11m | ecosystem: Environmental > Aquatic > Freshwater >... | reverse complement strand
GTACTACTAAGAATGAGATCAGAAATCAAATTCACACGAAAGAATCATTTGAAGATAAGTTGTGTAATTCATTAGTTAGTAGAAGTTGGTGTTGTTAGCGGAATAGGTATAAGTTCCCATGGTCATATCGCTAAGACCAAAGACTTCATCGCTAACCTTAAAAGCAGTAACGTCCTTACCAACTGCTTCTACAATTCCGGAAATTACATTTCCCAAAACCTTTATTTTAGGCTTGAAAAAACCAAACATCAAACGCACCAAAAACGGGTCAGCTTTCCTTAGCCGCACGTCACCTGAATTAACTGTGGTCGCCATCATTTTAATCAAAATCTGATTATCAGAAGGTATAGGTTTTGGCAGGTCGCTCAGGTGTAGAACTTCAGGGGTGCCGTATTGGTCGAGAGTTATTGCTTGCATAATATGTTTTGTTGTGTAGAATTTTTACCTGTATATTTAGGTTAGGAATTTGGTAAAGTTGTCTATGTTAATTACTTCGAAAGTATGGTTAGGGTAGGTGCTAGCAAACTTGGCTGGAATTTTGGCTTTTTTAGCTGAATTGTATTTAAATTCAAAAGTTGCTAAAGTTCCATCCGATTCTTCGATGTAATCAATTTCTTGTTGAGTGTAGTTTCTCCAGAAATATGAATTTACATTCTCTTGGTTAGACTCGTTTCGCTTCATTCTTTCTACAATACAAAAATTCTCCCAAAGGGCTCCGATGTCGTTTCTAATTTCTAAACTGTTAAAGGAGGCAATTAAACTATTTCGAATACCGAGATCGTAGAAGTAAATTTTGCGGGTTTTACTTATCTCTTTTCTAGGGTTATTACTAAATGCCGTTAATCTAAAAATCACAAAAGCTTTTTCCAATAGCTGAATATATCTAGCCACAGTTTCTTCGTTTATTTTTAGACTTATTGCTAATTCATGATAAGAAACTTCATTACCAACTTGAAATGCTAGTAGCCTTAGTAATTTTTCTAATACTTCTGGGTTTCTAATATCTTGGAAGGTAAAAACATCTTGAAACAGATAACTGTTGGCTAATTCTTCTAAAATTTCTTTCTTATCATTGTTACTTTTATCAAACAAGCTTGGATAAGTACCGTAAACCAAGAACTGTTCGATATTTTGAGCAACATAGATGCTATTTTTGGCCTGCTTAATTTCTTTTACTGATAAAGGGAAAAGCTTGAACTCCCATTTTCTACCTGTTAACGGCTCGTTAATTTTATTGCTTAGTTCAAAACTGGATGAACCTGTGGCAATAACCTGCACACTTGGTAGGTGGTCGTGAATAAGTTTTAAGGTTTGCCCAATATTCAAAAATTTTTGAGCTTCATCAAAGACTACTAGTTTGTAATCCTGTAACAATGTTTTTAGCTTTTCTACTCCTGCATTTTCAAAAAGTAGGCGATTCTGAGGGTCTTCAAAATCAAAATAGAAACTATTGTCAGGGTGTTTACTAAGAATATCTTTTACAATGCTAGTTTTGCCAGTTCTTCTAGCTCCATACAAAACTAAAATTCTGCCACCAAATAGCTTTTCTTCAATATTTTTTTGTACTAAACGGGGAATATACATAAATTTTCAGGTTATATCCGGTAAATTATGTGATATATTCCGGTTGCTGTCAATACAGGGTTGGGGTGATACTTTGATTTCGGTTGGTTTAAGAATAAATCAATTCTCTTTCAAAAACATCATAAATTTAGAATTATCAAAAAATACAAAAGACAATAGTATATACATTTTCAAATCTTATCTCTTACTTCCCGACAGGTATCCCCTTATTAAACCCTGTCGTTGCCCAAGCTAAAAAAGTTTGTGGTAGATGTGCTACTATTGCTACAAGGATAGAATTTAAAACACCGGCTACAATCACAGGCTTTTCTTTTAATAAACCACTCCAGCCAATTTGAGCTACTTTTTGTGCTGTCATCATCGGAGCTTCGGGGTTAAATTTAGCTCTGGTGAAAAACTCTGTTTTGGTCGGTCCTGGGCAGAGCACTGAGACGCTTACCCCTTGATCTTTTAGCTCCTCATTGATTGCTATTGAAAAACTTTTGACAAAGGCTTTGGTGGCATAGTAGGTAGCCATAAATGGGCCGGGTAGGTAACCTGCAATTGAGGCCACGTTTAAGATTTTACCAGTTTTGTTTTGAATCATTTTTGGAATAAATAGGTGACACATTTCTACTAGCGTAGCTACATTAACCTGTATTTGATTAGCCTCTTTTTGCCAGTCTATCTGATCAAATCGACCGTTGTTGGCAAAGCCTGCGTTATTGATTAAAACGTCAACTTGCCACTGGTTTTTTTCAACTATATCAAAAATATTTTTGGAGCTTTGTGGATCGCTTAGATCAGCTGTGATGACTTGCACTTTTACAGAAAATTCTTTTTCAATCTCAGTCTTTGCCTCTTCAAGTTTACTTTGATTTCTGGCAATAATAATTAAATTAAAACCATCTTTGGCGGCAACTTTTGCCAGTTCGTAGCCAATTCCAGTGCTGGCTCCTGTGATTAAAACGTAGTTGTTCATAGAGGTATTAGAAGGGTGTTTGTTGATCCACGTCAAGGGTAGGGTAGCTTTAATTAGCTATAAAAGAAAAGTATCTGGCTATGAGGTTTTTGCAGTAGGTGTCAAAGATCCAAAACTAAGTGAGCACATCAATTTTAATTTCCACTACGTCTCCTTCGCTAATACTTTCTTTTTTACGAACCTCAGCTTTGAGTGGAATCAAATAGCCACTTTGTTTTTTATCAAGAAAAAGTGAGGTTTTCCAAGTCGTTTGGCCTATTGTTAATTTGGCCGCAATTGATCCCCAACCTGCAGAGAGATAACCAAACATCTTTGTAATTTCTTCAGAAGTCACTTTATCAACTGTTACAAAATGCCAAGCGCCTTTACCTGTCCACAACCAGACTTTGGATTTAATGGTGTAGGACGGAGGTTGGAGCATGGGTTTATTCAATATAATATTTTATACAATAATAACTTCCCCATCTCTCAAAGCCTTAAATAAAATTTTGTTGGCGATGTAGTATTCAACAAGTCTGTTTATACTTTCAGATTCAGGGTGATCTGATTTGTAATGTGGAGCAAAGGCATAGTCCAAAATTTTTAAGCCCTCCCATATTATTCCAGTCTTTTCTTTATAATCTCCTGAGTCAATATCATCCACCAATTCAATTCCTTTTAAAGTAGGTCCCAAAACACAAATTCCGGCACTATAACCAGAATATAGAAAATCTATTTGGCTATCGTTTATTTGCTGAATGATATTATCAAAACCAGACAACTTCATAGCCTGCCTCAGCACAAATCCACTTCCTCCTCGTACGAAAACACCTTGATATTTTTTCATTTTTAGTTCCAATTCGGCGTGGTTATTAAAATAATTTTTCAAATCTAAAATCTCAACCTCAAAACCTATTTCAGTAAGTGCTCTAATATCTTCCTGAATATTATCTTGTGTGTCACTTCCAGGCCAAAAATCTCTAGCATTTGGGACATAAGCCAGTGACTTGTTTGAAAGTGCCATAGACTTTAGCACTTCTTTCTGATTACCTAATTTATAGGATGAAAGGTACATTTTTAGCATAATTTAATTGTTAAAACGGTTTAAATAATCAATAAATTTTAGGTATAAATTTTTACTCCTCAAACCCGCTACCCTTCAAAAGCCCTTTACCCCTAAGAATGTATGGCGTGCATTTAGCAATTCTATCCCCTCTAGTTTTAGACTGTTTAGCAGCACTAAAATATAGCAAATATCCACGTTGTCTACCTGGGGTCAGAGCATAAAAAGCTTCAGCTAACTCAGGACTATCAGCAAGTTTATTTTTAAATTCCTCGACCATCACAAATTCAGTAGTTTTTTTGAACACAACCTGCTTTCCAGATTTTTCAACTTCAATAGCATTTTGGATGTACTTAAGAATTGATTTTTTCTTGCTTGTTATATCATCTACACTTGAGAATCTAAGTTGCCGACCAGCCTGCACGTTTTCGGTTTGTTGAATCAGGATATTTTCAGGGTCTTGCATCAGCACACCTTTAAAAAATAGAATTGCTACATAGTCTTTAAAAGGGTGAATCAAAAATATTTTCTGCTCGTCGATATAGTAGGTTGGTTTACCGTAAGTTAGTCCTTCAGTTAGTCCACTCACTAGCGCTAAAGCTCGTAGTTTTTGGACTGCAGTTTGCCATTTGGATGGTTTGGTAAAATACCAATTTGCCTTGTTTTCAGTAGGGTAGGGCATATATTCTTATAAAATAAAATATAAGTTATTTATTTCACACTCACAGTAACAGTACACTCAGTCCTATCTTCATTATACATATCCAAATCATAGCCAAAAGATCTGTTTAATTCAGTTTGAGGCATGGCGTTAATTTTCTTCCATTCTTCGATCAAACTTTTAGGCATTTCTCCTTTTACAACTACATAAGCATAATCTTGAGCAGGGATCATAATTGTAGTTAATTCAGAATTAGTTTGTACTGCACCTTCTTCAGTAAGAAAACCAATTAACATGTCGTAACCTCTTTCGTCAGCATTTTTTGGATTTGTGTAGTTAAAATAAACACAATGGAGGGAAGGGTAGGCTTTGTGTTCAATTAAATCTGACATCTTTTCAGATCGAAACTTTTTCCAAGCCCCCATAATATCTTTACCAGATTGGTGATCTTTATTGGTAGTTGTAATTTTGTAACCTGTGATTTGAAAAGCTGGGTGTGAATATTTTTCCATAAGAGTTTTTAAGTTGTGTATTGAAGATAATTTAATTAGGTAGAAATTTAAAGCTATGTCTAATTAGCATGGCAGAAACACACTAAAACTAGTAAAAATTAATACAATAAAATGTAGATTATTTCCACAAGATATCATGCCAATCAAACTTAAGTTTTCCAGATAATTGTATAAATTCCCAAATCAACAAACCAAATAAAGACACCAGATTGGCCGTAATAAATTTGTACTCCTTCAGCCATTTACTCTTCGCATTTGATGCTGTCTGAATAAATAGAATTAATATTGCTGGCATTCCAATAGCTGGGAAAAAATTTGGGGCAACACCCAAAAAATATTTAATCAGAGTTAATGACCAAAAACTAGGGTACAAAATAGACAGTTTTCCTTTTATAGATAAAGCTTTTAGGTAATTAAACTTAAATACTATGAGTTCAGCCTACAAAAATTGTCCTAATTGCAGTTCAAATGAAATTCTTAAAATTGGATTTCAAAGTGGTCGTAGAATCTATAAATGTAAAAATTGCGGTAAGAAATTTTAAAACAAAAAAGTGGTTTCTCGCCAAAAAGATTCCATAATTAATGCCTTAACTTTTAAAAAAAATGTTTATCTGACTTAAACCTAAACATCAAAACAACTCGTAAAATACTAGATCAGTTTGAAGTTAAAACCCCACTCATTTTACCGACCAAAATTAATCTAGTAGCAGATGCTACATTCTTCAGAAAAAGAAAAGATAAAGATGGACTGTTAATATTTTTTGATTCAATTACAAGCACAGTAGTATGGCATAAATTCATCCAAAGTGAAACTAAAGCAGGCTATCAAGAAGGACTGGATTATCTACTCAAACTAGGCTTTGTAATAAATTCTGTAACTATTGATGGTAGAAAAGGCATTCCTGATGTATTCAAGGCTTATCCAGCACAGATATGTCAATTTAATATCCAAAAAAGAATTAGAACCTTACTCACACAAAACCCTAGAAGTGAAGCTGGTAAAGAATTAAAACAGATCAATTCTCTATTCATCAGAAACAAACTTACAGAAAAAGAACTAGGCAAAACTCTAGCTCTATACTGTAGAAGACATTATGAATTTTTAAACCAAAGAAATGAACAAAATCAATACAAGCACAAGCGTCTAATTCAAGCCCTAGGATGTTTTAAAAGGAACATGGAATATCTCTTCACATTTCAACAATACCCAGCTCTAAATATCCCTAACACCACTAACAATATTGACGGAGGGGTTAATACTAAACTTAAAGATTTAAACAGAAGGCACAGAGGAATGAATATTCAAAGAAGGAACAAACTACTGGTTAAGCTGTTGTATAATTTGAAGGGGTAAAGGCTGAAATCATACCCTAAAAAATGGTCATTAACTCTTAGATTTGTTAAGTTATTTTGGCATCCAAGCAAATTCTAGCTTAATATTACTTGGATCAGTAAAAAAAACTGCATAGTATGATTTACTATCCACATTTTTTGCATATCTTGGATATTCAGTTGGGGTATCTAAAATTTCAACACCAAAATCTTTTGCAATTAAAAAAACTTCATCTATCAGGTGTTTTTCATCAACTTTAAAGCAATAATGGTGTACTCCAGGATTGTATAAAATATGCTCGTTTTTGATCTGTTCTGGTTTTGCTGCATATACTAAAAATTCTGGTTGGCTGCTTTTAGGCGAAACCCAGCTACACGCTGTTTCGTCACTGAAATGACGAACATATCCAAAAGGTTTTAAAACGGCATCGTAAAATTGAGAGCTTAATTTTAGATTTGTTGCTGTTATGGCAATGTGATGTATTGTTAACATAATGTTACTTACGAACTGTTATAATTCCAGATTAATGTAAACTAAGGGTCTTGTCTAAATTTTACACTCAACAAAATTGAATCATATCCTATATTACAATAATTTCTCATCTTTTTTCACCCTCCTCATAGCATGCTTCAAAATCCACACAGTATTTTTATTTGTAGAATTTTTGTATTTTTCTATAAATTCAAACCCAACTTTAGGATTTACTTTTAAATAATCTGCAATATTATTGGCTACAGATTTTTGCACAAACTTGATATCGTCCTCGATTAAATTGTCTAAAATTTTAAAGACTGGCCTGGGGTTGTCAATAAACTCATCAAGCTTAGTCGCCCATGGAAGTTTTGGTCTGCAACCTTCTGAGGCAAGTCTTCGTAAGTGGAAGTTTTTAGATAAAGACCACTCTAGCATTACTTCCATTGTTTTTTCAGGATATTTTCTTATAAAAGGACGAATCGCCATTTCCCCAGTATTTCTCTTGGTAATTTCTTCAATTGCTTTTATAGATATTTCAAAATAGTCCAAACCATAATCTTCCACGAATTTACCAATTGGCCCAACCCAATAAAAGTTGGTAAACATTCCAGTTTCGTTTGGGTTTTCTTCACCCAAAATGCTTGTTAAAATTTTTATAGCCTCTGGGTAGTTACTTGGTAAAAGCTGACGTAGGGTAGCTGTATGAAGTAAAATTCTTTGAGTGTAGCTCATACCTTCACATTTTGAAGTAATAATTTGAACATATTTTTGAGTTTCAAATTGCGGATATACAGCTTCAATTTTTTGACCTAAAAGTAAAGCTAAATTTGCTCCGTACCAACGTGAAATACTTTTGTCTTCTTTTTGAGATAACTCGTTTTTACTAACAATCATATTTAAAACTATATAAAAATACTTGCAAAATTAATTACCAGTAAATTTAGATTAAGTTTTAGAATTTAATTCATTGGCATAAATTCATGCACATCCACAGAGCCGCCATCACTTATAATGGGACAACTTTTAGCATATTCTAGTACTATATCTTTGTTGTCAGATTGAACAATAACATAACCAGATGCTCCAGTTTTACTTCCAGATTCTACACCCATTTTGGTTACTGTGCTTGCTGTCTTGTGTGGCATAAAGGCAGAGCCCCCATCGACCAAATTTGCTCCAATAGTACCATACCAAACGCCCCATATTTGCATCTTTGCTGCAATTTCTTCTGGAGTCGTACCGGCTACTCCACCTGTGAAAATTAACGCGTATTTTGTCATAAAAATAATATAAAAAATTGAGATTAAATTCTCAAATTAAGTTGAGTTGATTGTAGGTACTTTTGTCAAGATTTTTTTAAAACTTAACACAAGAATTAAATATAAGCTGATTCTTTTACATAAATATAAATAAAGTGTTTGGTCATTTAAGATCTTAAAAAGATTAACTAAATTATGTTTTCTATGAAAATTTTCAAGCTTTTGAAGTATGCCGGTATTCTTACGGTTAGAACGTTTTATGCTTTCTTTTTGTCGTGTATCTATTTAAACAAACAAAAATATCCTTCAAGTGTGTTTTTTAATTTGGCTTTGATTTTACCAGTTTTTTTCGATTACCAAGACCTGCAGGGCTTAAAATTCCAGGGGTCAGTTGAACAATCAATCAAAACCTCAGCTCTAATGTTATTAGAAGATATTTTGCTAGACGATGAAAACATAACCATTAAAGATTTACAAAATATGTTTACTAGCCCAACTTCTTTTCAAGCCAAAAGTAATTCTGAGAAATTAACAAAAAATCTTGCAATAAATTTATGGTTCGTTTTATCAGAAAAGCATATAGGGTTGTTGAAAGATCTAAACCAAGCCCAAATAGAAGCTACACGTAATGACAATTTTAAAGATTTTTATCAAGCAAGTTATAATAAGGGCTTGTGGTATCCAGCTTTGGCCTATTCTTTTAATCCAAAAATGAATAGTGCCGAGATTGAAACTTTGACCTTGCTTGGGTTTTGGATAAAATGTGTTGATGACTTGGTTGATATAGATGAAGATAGGGATAGCCAAACAACTACCATTTATACTCATTTAGAGACAGACTTGATTGCCAACGCTCATCTTGATAAACTTAGGCTAGAAGTATTTAATAAAATTTCTAAACTAGATTATTCTGATAAAAAAATAAAATTGTTTCTATACCGCACTTCGATTTCGGTCTGTACTTTCAAGCTTTACAGTGAATTTAGAAAAAAACTTCCTGCATGGTACTCGAAACTATCTGACAAATTTTTACCTTTTCAAGTAATTAATCTACTACTTGCTAGCCTGATTGGCTTACCCAGTCTTATTAAAATAGATTAGTACAATTTTTATTCTAAATTTGTTTGTAAATATATTTTTAAACTTGGAATAGTTTTTTTTACTCCGTACCAAATTGATACGCCTAGTAATCCTTTTGTTTTAGTTTGAACTAACGTTTGCAAGCACCTTTCTAAGTGATTATAAGGTAAAGTCTACTTATTACTTTAAGATCAGACTGTGCTTTCAATTAAATCTTTCAATACTGTTGAGACCGATTCTGCTAAAATTGAAAGTGGGAGCTCTAAATATTCTATATTTGAATCTTCAAATTCATATCTTACATTAGCAAAATGATTATTAGTTATATCTAACAGCTTACTAAGATCAAGATTAATAAGGGTCCCTATTTCTATTAAGAATGCGCTTTTGATTTCTGGCGAAAATTTATCTGAAAACCCATTATCGTTAAGAACTAAACTATGCATTTCATTCAAATTTGGAATAACTTGATGCCAACTGCTATTAAACAATCCTTCTATTTTTGATTTATTTATATTGTTAATTCTATCGAATAGAACTTTGATTTCATGACCGCGCACATTATTAATTCCTTCATGTAGACAAATGCCTTTTAAAAAAAGTTCAACAGAAAATGCGTAGTTTACTAAAGAAGGAACAGTAAGAGATGCTACACCTCCATCACCATTATCTTCACTTTTCCTGCACCTTTCTCCAGCTAGTAAAAAACTTTTACCAAAATTATATAATGTTAGTGGTGTTTGTGAATATGGATTTGTTTTAATTGTTATAAAAAAATCTTTCTCTTGATTATTTATTATAATTTTGCTGCTGATCCTATAAGTTTTGGAATTTTGCATAATAATGACTAAATATTTTTATTTGTAGTTTTATACTTTCTAGGCTCATTTATTCGTTATTTTCCCCCTTATACTCCACAGTCCATTCAATACCAAAATTATCTCTAAACATGCCAAAATAACCCAAAAAACCTTCTTCTAAAGGCATTTCTACAGTTCCACCCTCGGAAAGTCCGTTGAATAATTTGTCAGCTTCTTCTTTACTTTCTGCAGTTATTGCAATTTTTGATCTGTTTTCGTTTTCATTTACTTTACCAAGAATTTCTGGTACGTCGTTGGCAATCAAAACATTTGCTCCAATTGGTAAAACAATTTTCATTATTTTATTTTCTTCTTTTTCGCTGACTGGAAATTCTGCGCTTGCCATGTCTTTAAAACGTTTGATTTGGGTAAACTCTCCACCAAATACTGATTTGTAAAATGTGAAGGCTTCTTCTGCGTTTTCGTTAAAGTTTATATAGGGGTTGATTGTAGGCATGTTATAGTTTTTAATTTGAACTTTTAAAATATTCATCTGCTTTTTTAACCAGCTTATCTGAAACACATGAACTACCTAAGCATTTATTTCGAATATCTTCTGGTAACTTTTTTTCTGTATCTTCCACCCAAGTTTGCGTAATTAATTCTTTCGTGGTTTTTACTTTTCTTGTATCAGCTTCGACTACAAGCCATTTACCATCTTTATTCGTTAATTTAAAAAAATATACACCTACGCCACCACTTTCTTCTTTCAATTTTTTATTTTCAAAAGTGTAACTAAGACATAGATTTGGAGCGTAAACTACTTTTTCTTTATCTCCGTAATCGTATTCCCACAAAACTTCTACACTGCAAAAAAACTTACTATTAGGGGATCTGAAATACCCATTACTTTCTTCTTTTAGTTGGTATTGCTCGATTGCCAATTCTTTTTCAACTTTGTCTGAAATTGGTGGTATGTCTGATTTGTTTTTAAAGAAAAAAAATATCAAGATTGATCCGATTGTAAGTATTACAAAAATAGCTATTCCTACTAAAAATGTTTTAGATTTTATAATTTTAAGCGGTGAAGTCATATGTGATTTTTAAATAGTTTTTAATGAATTTTAAAGCTTATTTTTTGCAATGTTTGCATCTAAATCGGGTAGTTATTTTTAGTGCAATAAGACAAACCATTAACCCTGAGGAAACTTACTAGCATCCATGTACACTGGCTCTAAAATATAGCCGTCGGTGTCTTCCACTTCAAACGAATACATAAAATCACTTGCAACTTCCTGGTTGTATTTATTTTCATAAACTCTACCTCCAGCAGCTTTGGCTTTGGCACAAAAATCATCGACTTCTTCTTTGGAATCAAAAGATAAAGAATAATACGCACTTACAGTCTTTTTTTGATCTACAAATGCTTTCCCATCATCAAATTTACGTGCAAATTCTTCAGTAAGTAGCATAAACATAATATTTTCACCCCACATTACAGCGGTTGCATTTTCATCAGAGAAGGTGTCATTTTTAACAAAGCCAATTGCAGTATAAAAGGCAGTAGATTTGGCTAGATCTTTGGTGATTAAGTTTATGTAAATTTGCTTAGACATAGAAAAATTAATTATTTGATAGCACTAACAGTGTGTTTAGTTTCATTTTAGGAATCAGTAGAAATGTCAAAATGGGTAATATCCACTTCGATAATAATACTTAACTTTGTATATAAAGCTATCGCTTCAAAGACAAAAATAATCTTAACTCTGAATTTACAACTCTAAAACCCCCTTACACCCCCTAACTTTCATCCACTATCCAACAAATACCACAGATACTTTATTGTTCTTGTGAAATAGTTATTTAGACATCTTTTAGCAAGTGTAAAGAAGCTTAAATGTTTTGTAAAATTCCTGCAGACCTTTTTTTTATCGTATCTACATTTTCACTAATATATTCTCCCAAGAATAACAATATATTTTGTGCTAAATATGTACAATAT
>Ga0194059_1001105_pt1 | contig 11729 bp, 10 predicted proteins | sample SepL6211m_MetaG_FD_163426 | JGI IMG/M metagenome (GOLD analysis project Ga0194059, IMG submission 163426) | Anoxic zone freshwater microbial communities from boreal shield lake in IISD Experimental Lakes Area, Ontario, Canada - Sep2016-L626-11m | ecosystem: Environmental > Aquatic > Freshwater >... | reverse complement strand
ACTTTGCAACTTTGCAGGAATCTATTGGGAAAATGCACAAAAATTGCTTCCAAAATGAAATCCGATGACTCAGGACAGCTGTGGGTTTAACCCTGAACGCACGTGTTCGAGCGCAAAAATCTTTATTGCAACGATTCGACTAAACGCTCACGTAATGAGTTTTTGTCAACTTTTCCAATCGGCAAGAACGGTAAATCTTTTTCTATCCGAAGGATTTTGGGAATCTTGTAACCGGCAAGATTCGATCGGCACCACGTGAGTAGTTCTTCATCAGTTGCAGTCGCGTTCTCGTGAAGGACTACGTACGCAGCACCTATTTCACCCCACTGCTCGTTCTTCAGCCCAAATACTGCAGCGAGTGCAACGTCATTATGCGATTCAAGGACTAATTCAACCTCACGTGGGTACACGTTAAGCCCACCAGACTTAAACATCTCAGAGCGGCGTCCCACAAGTCGAAGAGTGCCATCAGGATTTTGTACAGCAACATCGCCCATTTTTAGAAAGCCATCTTCTGTAATGGTTTTCTTCGTGGCTTCAGGATTGTTCCAGTAGCGAAGAAAAATTGCCGGGTGCCGGTACCAGACCTCACCTTCAGTCCCTTGTTCTACTTCATTTCCATCTTCGTCAACTAGCAGCACTTCTGCATCGGGATTTGGGTGGCCAACAGAATTAGCCAACTGTTCCGCAGTGTCAGTTAGCTGAGACCAAGCTGCATTGCCAACGGTCTCGGTTTGACCAAACGTGGTTAGTAACTTCACGCCTAGCGCTTTATAAATGTTCACAAATTCAATTGGTAGCGCAGCACCACCCCACGCCACAATCTGAAGACTTGAAAGATCGGTCCTAGCAAAGTCTGGGTGGAGAGCAATCATTTGAAGAACAGTTGGAACATGTTGCAAATTAGTGAGTTTGAGCTCTTCTATGAGACGAAGGATGTCTCCTGCGTCAAATTTCTCGATAAATGCGAGCATGCCACCTTCAACCAATGTTGCACCACAAACGTCAACAATGCATCCTGTGTGGTTTGTCGGGAGGTTGCACGGCACACGTGGTTGCGAGACGAGCATTGCATCTGCGTCACAGTAAGCGCCATACGTAAGTGCAAAGTGAGGAATCAAAGCTCCCTTGGGAGCGCCAGTTGAACCAGAGGTATAAACGATTGCACCTGGATCGCGAGGTGAAACTTCTGGAAGAAATTGATCGGTCGCTCGAGACAAGAAATCAGCCATGCTGACAAGAGCACCCTGTCCGTCTCCTTGGTCCAGGCGAATTGCTTCTCGCAATGTTGAATTTTTAAGCAGCTCTTCAACTTCATCAACGTAAGAACGACCGGCATTACTAGCTAGAGAGAAAATCAAAACTGGTTCACAGTTTGTGACAACGTGAGCTTGCTCACGTGGAGTGTAGGAAGGATTGATGCCGGTATAAATTGCTCCAGCCCTCATTACTCCTAAGGCTGCAATCCAGAACTCAGGTCGTGGAGTCGAGAGAACTACAACACGGTCACCCTTGTTCACGCCACTGGCCACTAATGCTCGAGCGAATTCTGTAACACGCTGGTCGAGTTCTCCATAGGTGATTTCCGCACCTTGAAACCAAGTTGCCGGAGACTCTGGCGCTGTTGAAGCAAAGTATTGAACCGCTTCAGAAAACTGCTCAAACTTTTTCTCCACCATTGATTCCTTTGCTTATAATCTTCTGAAAGTAACTATATGCTTAGTTTAAAGAGAGGCCACATGTCATCAATTGCATTCGGTATGCGTGGAAAAATGCAGCCAACTATCCCTGTGGATGAAGCACATTTGCACATTGGCAAAGAACTATTCACTACCGACTGGCTCACCATTAGTGAAGACCGTGTCAAGCAGTTTCGGTGGTCCACTTTTGCAAACGGCGATGATGCTGACATGGAGATGTGCCTAACGAATCCAGTGGGCTACGAAAATGTAGACGGTTTCATGCTGGTCTCACTCTTGATCACAGCTCACTTCAACAACAACCCGATTAATTCTCCTGGGGCATTTGGACTCAACTATGCCCTCGAAAATTTCAGATTCCCCGCTCCAGTTTTCCTCGAGCAGCGTGTGAAAGTTACTGCCACTCTCACTGATGTTCGCTCACATGCGAAAGGAACTCTCATTACAACGCACAATGTGATGGATCTTGAAGGATCAGAGCGTCCGGTGCTTGTTGGGGATTGGACAAATTTAGTAGTCACTGACAGTCAATGAGCGAACAGTTACTTAGCTGGAAGCCTGAATCAAGTGTTGAGAGACGACCACTAAGTGAATTGCATGGATCGATAGGAAATGAAGTCTTCGTAACTGAGTGGCGAAGCGTTGATAAAGAACATCTCGATCAATTTCACTGGTCAGTCGATTCGGTTCCAGAATTGTCAGACACTTGGGTTAATTCTGACTTTCCAAGAGCTAGCGAGAACATTGACGGTTTCATGCTTCTTTCGTTACTTCAATCTGCATTTTTTGACAACTTTCCTTTTTATGAAGAAGGTGTTGTTACGTACAACTACGGCGTAGATTCACTTCGATTTCCGGCGACTGCATACCTTGAGCACAAAATGAGAGCGCGAGCAGTACTGCTCTCAGTGACTGACAAGCCAAGTGGCTTTCTGTGTCGTGTCAAAACAACTATGGAGCTGCACGGCGAGGAAAAGCCTGCACTTTCTCTAGAATTTCTTATTCTTTTAACTCAAACGAAAGTAGACAGATGACTGAGCTCTGGCAAAAAAGTGCTGTAGAAATATCGAAAATGGTGAGTAGCAAAGAAGTCTCTGCCGAAGAGGTAGCAAAATCACATTTAGAGCGAATCGCTCAGGTAAATCCTCGACTCAACGCACTCACGCTTGTCGATAGTGAATCAGTGGAACGAGCCAAAAAATTTGACCAAGGCAGCCGCCTGGGCAAACTTGCTGGTGTTGTTTTTTCTTCAAAAATCAATGTTGACCACAAGGGTTATCCAACAGACGACGGGCTCACTTTTCAGGCTGATGCCATTGCACCGTCAACTACCCCCGTGATTAGTGGCCTTGAAGACGCTGGTGGAACCATGATTGGTAGGTCAAACTCGCCCGCAATGGCCCTTCGTATACATACAGACAATGCACTTCACGGGGCGACTCTAAATCCGTTTGACCAAGCAATAACTCCTGGTGGATCAAGTGGTGGTGCAGGCGTTGCTGTTGCAACCGGAATGTGTGCCGTTGCACAAGGAAACGACATTGGTGGTTCTGTGAGGTGGCCAGCATTCAACTCAGGTATTACTGCACTCCGCCCGACCGTGGGTCGAATGCCAACCATGAAGGCAAACACCACATCGCCAAGATTCACATTTAGCTTGTTGATGTCGACAAATGGACCCATGGCGCGAAACATTGACGATCTATGGGCGACGTTTGAAGCCATGTCCATCTACAACATCGATGACCCAAGGTCGGTTTCATTCCCAATTGAGAACTACGGACCAAAAGCCTCACGAAAAGTCGCACTGATAAGCGACGACGGGCACCACATGAGCTCTGAAACAAAGCAAGCACTCGCGACAGCCGCGAAGCACTTATCCGAAGCAGGTTACGAAGTAGAGCAAGTGAACCCGCCAATGCTCGAAGCGACTTTTAGTATGTGGGAGCGCATTGCAGCTCCAGAACTACTTTTAAACGCTGCGCTCGTTGAACAGATTCCAGACCCAGGTTTTGTAGCTTGGGGTCGTGAACTTATGAGGAAGATGCCAGAGACAAACTTTGCGTTGTATTTCAATGCAATGGCTGAACGTGACTTAATTTGTCGAGCATGGACAGCGTTCATGCAGGAGTACCCACTCATGTTGATGATTACAAACGCAAATCACACAATGCCAGCGGCGTATGACACGAAGGGCCCAGCAGCTGTTGATGACATTTTCGAGCAAATGCGATACCAGTTTTCACTTCCAACAACCGGCTTCCCTGTGCTTCAAGTACCAATCGATGTTGGCACGACTAAACCAAATGGAGTTCAACTTGTAGCTTCAATGTTCCGTGAAGATCTACTCATTCAGGCAGGAAAAGCAATTGAAGATCGTGAAGGTGTTCGACCTGTAATTGACATTGCGTGGTAACTAATTAGTTGTTGGCTTGCCGCCAACAACTGTTCCGATTACTTTTATGTCCTTAATCGTTATTGGCTCAACAGTGAGAGGGTTCTCTGCAAGAACTGTAAAGTCGGCAAATTTACCAACCTCAATTGAACCGAGCATGTCGTCTCGGTTCATCAGATAGGCAGATCCGAGGGTCATCGCCGTCAAAGCCTGCAGTGGAGTAATTTTCTCGGCTGCTCCAAGTTCGAAGTTACTTCTTGTGCGTCGATTAACGGCACACCACATCGTGAAGAGCGGATTGACAGGCGTTACTGGGTGGTCAGAGTGAAGTGAAATCACAAGTCCAGCACGAAGTGCAGATGCAGCTGCGTCCATGCGACGTGCTTTATCTGGCCCCATAGTTTTCCTTCGGTGAGTGTCACCCCAGTAATAAATATGGTTAGAAAAGATGTTGGCACAGAGTCCGAGAGTTGCCATCTTCGTCATTACCGCTGGTGATGCCATTTGAAAGTGCTCCAAACGATGGCGGTGATTAAGTCGTGGTGAAGAATTTAATATCTTCTCAAATGCTCCGACCACGGTGTCAATGGCTTCATCTCCATTGGCGTGTACGGCTAATTGAAATCCTGCGTCATGGTATGGAGTTAATCCCTCAACCAACGCCGCTTCATCGAGAAGTAGTTGACCGTGATCTTCACCACCGCAGTAACCAGGCCATTTCAACTTTCCGGTAAAGCCCTGAATAGATCCATCGGAAACCCATTTGATTGGGCCAAACGTGAATCGATCATTACTTTCCTCGCGCAATTTAAGCATTAGAGGAAAAATAAGTTTCTCGTCAAGAATTCGAGACATCTCTTCAACATTTGGAGAATATGTAATTCGAACAGGAAAACTTTCGTCAGACACAACTTCTGCGTATGTTTCAAAAGCACGACCAGCCGCAAAGAGTGATAGATCACTTCCAGTGGTCACACCAACTTGGCGTAAAAGTTCACCGCCGTTTCGCACGGACTTCTCTGGATCACTCGAAAGAACTCGTACTTGATCAAAGATTAAATCCATAGCTTTCTCATGGAATTCACCAGTCGGATTACCATCTTGATCCTTGATGACACCGACTTCATAAGTGTTTGAAGTGACGCCGCTTAACTCCATCTGCTTAGAGTTTGCATAAGCAAGGTGGCCGCTCGCATTCATAACTGCAACACCTTGTGAGGTACTCACACGATCCAAGTCTTCACGTCGCAGGGCTCGACCATCATGGAACGAAGGGTCAAATCCGTAACCAGAAATGGTCCCTTCAGGGAATTCTGCGGATCGTTCCACTAAGCGGTCGATCACGTCCTGGATCGATTTGCATCCTTTAGAGATTGTCCCGTCTGGACTTGGACGATCATCAATACCAGTCCAAACAAGCTTTCCGAGTGCTCCGTCACCGAATGTGTGGCCATGTGCCTCAATGAAGCCAGGAACAATTACATCGTCTTTGAATCGATCATCCACTTCGAACACAGTGTCAGAAAGGTATTCACAGATGTCAGCGAATTCACCAACATGAAGGATTCGTCCTTCACTTACTGCAACTGCATTTGCGGCGGGGCAATTGCTATCAAGTGTCACGATTTCACAAGCACGATAAATGACTATTGGCACGACTTCCCCCTTAGATCTCTACTTAATGTAGTCGTTACTTGAGAAGTCACTTAAACTGGATGCAAATAGGAGACCTTGTTCATGACGCTATCTGGAATCAATGACCGTATCACTCGCCCTTCGCAGGCAAGATCACGGATCACGTTCGACCGCATTCTTAGCGTTGCGAAAGAGATCATCGTCGAACAAGGTATTGCTGCGCTCAATACCAATCTTGTTGCTGAACGTGCGGGGATCAACATCGGAACCGTGTATCACTACTTTCCTGACAAGATTGCAATTCTTCTTGAGCTTTCAAAAGCTGACCGTGACCTCCGATCTAGTTACATAATCGACAAAGTTTCAGAGCTACCTTCGGCGCCTGACCTAGAGAACTGGGTTCACGAAGTAGTTGAGTTGACTTACAAACTTCGAAAAGATCACCCGGCAACTGTTGAGCTCCGCCGTGCAATTCGCTCAATTCCTGAGTTGCTCGATGCCGACAGAATTCGTAACGAAGAAGTAGTTACTCGACTAAATACTTTGTACACAGTACGCTTCCCCAACGCTTCGCCTGCTCGTAGAAAGATGGTCGCTCGTGTTAATTACGAAACACTCACAGGGCTGCTCGATGCTTATGGTGACGACATCACTCACGACAAGTCTTTCTATTCTGAAGTGGCATCAATGATTGTTGCCCACATGAAAACACTAGAAAACTAATTCGCAAATAAAAACCCCCGGCCTGTACTAGGCCGGGGGTTTTTAGATTTGCGCTGATTACTTTTTGCTGGTTGGTCGTGCAATCAATTCGTAGAGGGCACCAATCGCGACAATCAGAGCCATCACAACCAACGTGACCCACCCGTAGTTGAAATACATTGCGCGTCCACTAGTAAGTGCACTTGGCCAAACAATGTTGAGCATCATCAAGAACAAGTAGGTCATTGCACCAATCGTTACTGGCATTCCCCACTTACCAAGCGTGAAAGTTCCACTTGGCTTCCAGCCACGCTGACGGGCAATAAATGCTCCCAGCACTGTAAGGAAGAATGATAAGTAGATGCCTGAAGTTGCAAACGAAACAAGTGCATACAGAGCGTTAACACCTGCAGGGTAGGTGAACCACAAAATGTGCCAGCCTGCAGCTGGTGGCGTTACAAGCACCAGTAGCAAGAAGAGGAACGGAATTACTGTTCCAACCACAATCGCGTTTCGTGGAGTCTTGTGCTTTGTAGAAACCTGCTTAATCAAATTGCTTCCTGGCAGCGCACCGTCTCGAGCTAAGGCAAAGGCAACTCGTGCTCCTGCACCCTGGACAGCAGTTCCACAACTGAAGAACGCAATTATCACCATTACCAGGAAGAAGTCCTGTAGCCAGCTTGGCAGTGCACCAAGAAGCATTGGGATTCCACCCTTGATGACAGCACCGATACCACCAATTTTTGGAGTTGCAAGCAGCAGTCCAAGAACAAGGATGAATGAAGAAATACCACCGTAGAGGAGTGCATTACGCATTGAACGTGGCACCTGGCGACTTGCTTCTTTAGTCTCTTCTGAAATGTCACCAGCTGATTCAAATCCAAAGAAGATGTAAACGTTGGCGAGTACCGCTACGAGTGCTGCACCAGTCCACCAATTGCCACCGAAGTTAACCCCAAGCGGATTGGTGCTGGCAGTTTGAACACCTTGTGTAGTGAAAATGAATCCAATCCCCTGGTGAAAACCCTTGACAGCAAGTGCAATAAACACACCGAATGTTCCGATAGTTTCAACGTAGACACCGAACCTGGCGACATAACCCATGATCTTTGCGCCAACTGAGTTCAGAATCGCCGAAAGAAGAATAATTGTTCCAGTAATCGCGAAGACAGTTACGTGATTGGTTGGATCGATGTGGGTATTGAACCAAATGTTTGAAAGAGCTGAAACGTAGCCAACTGCGCCAGAGTCCACTGAGGCGACGGTCGCAAGTAAAGCAAATCCGTAGATCCATCCGACGTACCACCCGTAGCGTGGCCCAACATTGAACTTTCCGTATTGATACAAAGCTCCAGAAAGCGGATACTCACTTGAGAGTTCTCCAAAGACGAGTGCAACCAGTGTCATTAGGCCTACGACGATTGGAATTGTCCAGATGTACCGAGGACCACCAGCTCCAAGTCCAATTACGTAGAGCGAATAGATTCCAACCATTGGGCTGAGATAACTAAATGCCACTGAGAAGTTGTCAAATAGCGAGAGAACTCGCGACAGCTCCTGTTTATATCCAAGTGCGGCAAGTCGGTCATGGTCATTACCCGCCATGTGTTCTGTAGACATACATCCCCCTTGGTGTGTCGTGTGACAGCAACCATTTCTAACAATAATGAGATAGGACGAGGAAAGATGGTTTTATTGAGAACAGTCAAACTGGCCGCAAATTACCCTCTAATTGTGGGATTCTTTAATAGTGAGCGATAGAACACCGACGAGTGAAGAATACGAAGAAATCATTCGTGATTTGAAGGCAGAAATTAGCCGTCTAAAAGAAGAGATCAGAAAAATTAGACGAGACAACAACGAAGTTCCACCACACTACTTATAAGCAATAAATTCTATTTCTTCTTAGATGAATTTATAGCTCGTCTCACTGATACCCCTAGTGCGAGTACCGCTAGTACTGGAAGCGCGACTACGGCAGCGGTGTTGTAACCCGCCCCACGTAACCCTGCAATCACGCCAATAATAAGCAGAGCTGCAATAAACAGTTCTGGAGTATCACCAACAAGAAAATCCCACCAGAACATTCCGAATCCTTTTAGCAAGCGAATAGGAAGAATTTGTTTTTTGCTCATGAGTGTGCAGCAACTTTCTTTTGAGGAGATTGAAATTTTGAAAGTGCAACTAGCCCCCATGTCACCAGCGTGTAGAGGACCACTAGGAAAGCCAAGAACGCATCGTTACCAGGCCACGAAACTTTGAGACCCTCACCAGCCCAAAATGTTCCATAGCTAACCAACAAAATACCTACACTCATTTTCATCGCATTTTCAGGAATAGATGAGAGTTGCTTAGAGACAATTGCCCCAATAATGACAACTAGCAAGAGCGCAATGCCTGCAGTAGTGGCCGCAAGACCAAGTCGATGGGCAGAGGTTCCGAGCGTCAACACTGTTACGACTACTTCTAACCCTTCTAAAAAGACTCCCTTAAACGCCATTACAAAGGCAACTCGGTCACGACCAACTGATTGTCCCGATGCTCTCAACTCTGCAACTGTTTCTTCGTAGATTGCGTCTTCATCATGCTTGGCCTTAAACCCACTTGATCTAAGCACGGCTTTTCGAAGCCACTGCATTCCAAAGATAAGCAGCACACCACCGACAATAAGACGCAGAGTGCTGAGAGGAATCTGAACGAGAGCTGGACCGAAAACGGCTACCAGAGCAATGAGAGCGACCAGTGCCACGAAGACACCTTCAAAAGCGGACCTCCAGCCTCTGGTGTGACCTACGGCGAAGACAATAGTCAATGCCTCAACCATTTCCACAGCACAGGCTAGGAACACGGCACCAACAAGTACCAGCACCCCAGAAGAAACTGTTGCTACAAACATTTACTGCTCCTCTTTTTCTGGATTAATGACAAAACAAGAACTCGGATCAAGCGTTACTTTCACATTTGCGCCTCGGTCAAAACGCTTTTTTGAATAAACTTTGGTCAACATTTCTGTAGCACCAACTTTTACAACGTGTTCATATCCGCGACCATTAAATGCAACATCGCGAATCTCCCCAGGAACACCTTCTTCATTTGTTTCAGGAAATATTGAAACTCCTGCTGAACGAATGAACAAACTTGGATTTGAATCACTTGGAAGTTTACCAATTTTCATTGCTTCAATTGTGATGTTTGGTGCAAATGGGAGATACGCCTCAACTCGAGAGTCACCGACTTTCTTAAACTCTTTAATTGAGAACTCACCTGCCACGCCCGTGAAACGTGTGACGAATGCGTTTACAGGATTGCTATAGATGTTTTCAGGAGTGTCGAGTTGAACTAGCTCACCTTGATTAAGCACTCCTACCTTGTCAGCAAGTGCAAAAGCTTCGGACTGATCGTGAGTAATGTAGAGCGCGGTTGCTCCGGATTCTCTTGTCAGGGTTGCAATTTCAATTCGTAGGGATTCTCTCCGGTCAGCATCTAAATTTGATAGTGGCTCATCAAACAAAATAAGACCAACCTCGGCAGCAAGAGCGCGTGCGAGTGCTACACGTTGTTGCTCTCCACCCGACAGTTGATTTGGATACCGCTCAGCCAAATGAGAGATTCCAACTCTTTCCAGCAAATTGTCAATACGCTCTACCTTCGAGGTCTTTGATAGTTCGGAGTTGTTTAGGGGGAACCCGATGTTCTTTCTGACCGTAAGGTGGGGCCAAAGCGCATAGTCCTGGAACACCATCGCTAGATCGCGTTTTTCTGGGGGCAAGTACCCAGATTCCCCGACAACACTTGTTCCGTTAATGAATATTGAACCTGAGCTTGGGCGCTCAATTCCTGCCAGACAACGCAGCAAAGTTGTCTTACCTGAGCCAGATGGGCCGAGAAGGACAACAAATGAGCCCGGGTCGATCGTAAAATTAATGCTGGTTAGAGCATGTTTTTCACCAAAAATTTTTCCAACATTCTCAAACTTAACTTTAGCAGCTGAAATTTTCTTACTTGTCATGTCTGAACCTCGCTCCATCCAATTCGTCGCCATCCCTTTGGAGTAATTAAACGAAAAATACCTAGTACTACCGCAATCACTGTCAGCATTTCAACAAGTGTTAGCACCGCCATAGCAGTACCGGGACCTGTGTTGTAGTTCGCAATGTTATTTTGAATTGTTACTGAAGCTGGCACTTTGCTAGGCGAATAGAGAATTGTTGCAATTGCAAGTTCAGAAATAGTTTTTGTAAATGTCAGCAGCCAGCCCCACAAAAGGACTCTGGACATCAAGGGAAGATTTGTTGTCCGCCAGGCATCAAAACGATTCGCGCCGTGCACTCTCGCAGCTTCGCTTAGTGAGGGCTGAATTTGGCTGACTGGCCCAGCAATGAGTCGAGTCTGTCCAGGAAGTGACGCAGCAACTAATGCAATTACTAAAAGAGGAAGAGTTTTATAGAGATCAATCACGTGGTGGGTAATGAAACTCAGGTTATAGAAAAATATGTATCCAATACCCAGTACAACACCAGGAATCGCAATAGAGCCAAGAAGAAAGATGTCTGTGACTTTTTGACTTAAGCCACCTGCATTCCTTACAAGCCTTCGAGCCATAATTACTGCAAAGACTCCCGTTATTGAAGCAACAAAAAGTCCAAGCTGGTTCGACAAGAGAAGTGGCGCACCCAAACTCTTTCCAACAACTACAGGATTAAAAATATCTCTGTAATAACCAAGAGAAAAGTGAACTTTAGATCCAGGTGTAAAACCCTGCTCACTAATCAGTGAGTCAACAACTGCGCCTAAAATCGGAACTCCAATTGCAAAAAAGAAAACGGCCGCCACAACTGAGGTCGCTATAGCTCTAGGAATACGACGAAATTCTCTGATCCGAGGTGTACGTGTCCTGCCAGAAAGAACTGCAAAAGTATTTTTTCGCATCATTCTTGATTGAAGAAGTATTGGAGGAATGGTGGAAAGAATTAAAACCAACGCCATGACAGCAGCGACCGAAAAATTTGCTGGATAACTGTTGATTGCTTTGAACAGCACAAATGTAGCTAGTGGAAAATGAGAGTGGTAGCCCAACGTGGACGCAACGCCAAAGTCACTAATGGTTTCAGCGAAACTAACTGCCAGCGCACTCCACAGCGCAGGTGCGATGATTGGCAAAACTGTTTGAAACGTTTGAATTCTGTTTGCTCCATGAATCCGCGCCGCGTCTTCAAACTCTGGCCCAAGACCCTGAAGTCCTGCTGAAACTATGAAATAAGCGAATGGCAATGCTGATATTGTCAGGACAATAATAA
>Ga0194059_1001103_pt1 | contig 11734 bp, 11 predicted proteins | sample SepL6211m_MetaG_FD_163426 | JGI IMG/M metagenome (GOLD analysis project Ga0194059, IMG submission 163426) | Anoxic zone freshwater microbial communities from boreal shield lake in IISD Experimental Lakes Area, Ontario, Canada - Sep2016-L626-11m | ecosystem: Environmental > Aquatic > Freshwater >... | reverse complement strand
TTTCTTTGCATTCATTAGGTTTTAGCGGGCTAACCAATGGATCTTGATTTGCCCTTCCAGGGCTTTCAGTTCGGGATCGCCTGTGACGAGTTCGGCTTTCTTTTCCTTGGAGAGTGCAGCTGCGAAGGCGTCGGCCAGACTCATTTTGTGCGCCGCTTTGAATGCGGCCGCAGTTCGCGCGGTCTTAAGGTCATCTCCCACCCCGACAATCTGTATCGGGAGTTCTGCGATCTGCTCTGCTACCCGCTCGGCAACGGCTTTGCCTCCGGCACGTTCAAGCGAATAGTAAATCTCGGTCCAGTTGACCACGCTGAGAAAGAGTGGCTTTCCTTTGTCCGCCGCATGTTGAATGAGCTTTTCAACCTCGCTAGCGCATGGTTCGTCTTTATAGAACGCTAAGAGCGCCCAGCTATCCAGAACCTTGGCGGCCATCTTAGAGATCCCTTTCGTGTGCTCGGTCTTCAGCGAGCGTCTCCATAAGAGGAAGATGCTTTAGCGATCCTCGCAAACCGCTTATGTAAGCCTTGGTGATAGGTCGGATCAGGATTCCATTCTCGGTCACGGTCACTGCCCCTTTGGTACCCTCCTCGATACCAAACATACGTCGAATTGCCGCAGGGATCACGACCTGCCCCTTGGTGGTGAAGGTGATGGTCTCTGTAGTCATTATTAGAATATGCTTACGACACCTATAAAAGTAAGTCAACTATGAGATGTAAGCCTAAAACAAAAAGGATCCCCTGCGGTCTCTGTTCCTAACAGCCTAACAGTATTGACGCCACTTTCTTCCCGGCAAGCAGTGCCGCCCTGAGGGGAGACTGTAGAATTAATCTGGAACTCAGGAAATGAAGCGGAGGATTACTTAACCCAGAAGCCGCCGACTTTCCCGTCCTTCATGCTTAGAGTAGCCAGAAGATCATCTCCTACGGATTTGAGGCGGATGCGCCAAAGAGCAACCTGATATCCTTGCTGATTGAGATCACCCAGATAAGCAAGGTCATAACCAGCTTTAAGTTTGGAACCAATCTGAGTAACTACGGCTTCAAATTGATCCTTACTCAATCCTCGAAAAGCAGCGTTCCCATTATCGACAAAGGACGCGTAGTCATCGGCAACGATCGCCGTGATCAACTTTGTCACCTCGGACTGCGAAGCACCGGGGGATTCAGCGGCTAAGACAGAGCAACCTAAAACCATGGCTATGGTTAGTGAAAGGAGGAGGAATTTCATGGTTTCTTCCTAACAGCCTAACAGTCCTTCCTCTGCGTCTCTGCGCCTCTGCGGGAGAACCTTCTGAGGCTCCTTCCTAGAACGTCACCCCAATCTGGGCTCCCAGCACGAGGGCGTTGGGGATGGTTCCCGTCCCGCCCGGGTTGATGATCCACTGCGCGTCAGGCTGGACATAGGCGAACTTGGTCAGGTTGATGCGGTAGCCGAACTCATAGGCCAGCTCATACGTGGCGTAACCGCCGGCAGTCACCTGGTTGGCCTGGGCATAGTTAGAGCTGAAGTTGCCGTAGGCCACGCCGAAGATGGAGACGTCCTGCGGACGGAATGGAATCATGCCGGTGTAAACAAGACCACCATTGTACTGGAAGGGAACCTTGGCGGTGTTCTGCTGAGGACAGAGCATGAAGGCGCTCCAGGCGGTGAGACCGGTGTCCTTGAAGGGATTCAGACGGTAGAGCATCTGATCGAAATGCCAGTAGAGGCCATAGGCTCCATTCTGGCGTTGGCTGCTCCCAAACTGCGGATAGGTCCAGGTGGAGTAGTAGCCTCCCATCCAGTAGTGGCCGGGAAGCCCGTGCGGGATGGCGTCGCTGACTGGAGTAGCAAAGGTCTTTCCGTCTTTCCCATTCGCGGCAGCCACGGATTTCCCATGATCAGATTTGGCAGAGGTGGAGGGAGATGGTGCCGCAGGCTTGAAGAACTCATGGGCCCAACCGTACTGGCCGATCACCATGACTCCGTCGCCGGGATTCATGTTCCAGTTGAAACCGTGCATGTAGGACTGGGAAACCTGAGGAGTGACCTGGTAGATGCCCAGCATCGCCTCGGTCTCCTTGGTCACCAAAGCCCTCAGTCGTGAACCCCAGACAGCCCAGGGATAGGTGGTGAACTTACCGTTCACAGGAAGCGACTGGGGGTTGCCGTCGATGCCGTTATTCATGTAGAGCCAGTAGAGGGGGGAGGAGGCGAAGTCATCACCAGCTGCCATGCGCCCGAACTTGAAGCTGAAGCGGTCGTCGCAGAAGCGCTGGTTGTAGGCGAGCCCGTAGAAGATGAAGCCCGTGCCTCCGTAGACCTGTTGGACGGTGAACTGGTTGCCGACGTTCCGAGCGGTGAGGTTGTTTCCGTTGCGCTCGATACCGATCACACTCAGCGTACCACCCTCATAGCCGAACAAGGGTTTGGACTGGAACTCCAGATCGAGGGTGAAGTTATCGCAGTAGGTGAACCCGGAGCTTTTGCCGCCGACCGGATTGCCGGCGAGATTGGCCGTGTAGGAAGCGGAGATATCGAGACCATGCTTAGCCAACGTGTCGCGGAGTCCGAACCAGTTCAGGGTCGCGTAGTCTGACTGGAGCCAGCTCTTTGTGTTATCACGCTGGGTCTCATACGGTTCCCAGAAACGCTGCATGTTCCAGTTCAGCTCGGGAATCTGATAGGGGATATTAAAGCGGAGCTCCTCATTGGGAGTGATCATGGCCGGCATGGGAATATGGATGGAAGCCATACCGGGAACCTCATTGGTGGTGATCAGCGAGGCGGCGAGTAGGAAGGGAAGCATCATGGTTGTTGAGGGGAGTGAAAGGACCAGCAAAACGTGAAGCATCGTCATCCTGCAATCCCATTTTTACCGTATGGAGCCTCGGTGACGTTATTTTCCGCGGCCATCTCATGCTTGTCACGAGGTTCTCGCAAAGGCATCGTTTCGGAAATGCGTCACATCTTTGTCTCCGGTTGCTACGACATCATCCACGCCGGTCATGTGCAATTTTTTCGGGAAGCGAAGGCGATGGGAGATTTTCTGACTGTCTCCTTTGCCTCGAGCGATGTTCTATGGGCGCACAAGCAGCGACGTTCTTCGCTGCCCGACGAGCATAAGAAAGGGATCCTGGAAGCTTTGGACATGGTGGATCAGGTGGTGATCGGCACAGGCACCGAGCATGGGCTCGATTTCTTGGAGGATTTTCGCCGTCTACGCCCAGATGTCCTGGCGGTCACCGAGGATGACCAGTACGGCGACAAGAAAAGGGCACTCTGTGCGGAGATAGGAGCTGAGTATGTCATCCTCCCCAAGACGCCTCCGAAATACGAACCGGTCTCGACCTCACAACTGGTGAAGTGGATCAGGGCGCCGAAGGACGCTCCGCTGAGGGTCGATTTTGCAGGCGGCTGGCTGGATGTCCCGCGTCATGCAAGACCGGGGGGCTTCATCGTGAACTGCGCCATCCAGCCAAAGGTCTCATTACGCGACTGGCATTATGAGCGTAATGCCGGACTCGGCGGTAGCGGCGCCTGGGCTCTACTTAACGGCAACACGGGCGTCGATGAGGAAATCGGCCTTGGTGTCGGCTGGCAGGATCCCGCGGTTATCCGCGAAACCGGTCTCTGCGTCTGGCGCAGCGGTGCCAAGCCCTCACTGGAACTCAAAACCGATGGCACGATGCTCCAAGGGCTCATGGCTCTCTGGTGGAGCGGCAACTCCCATGACACTCCCGGCATGGCCGACCAACTCCGCGACTATTCTGCCATCGAGGCAGCAAGCCTCATTGCCCGTGAAGGCGTTGTTAAAAGCGATATTGAGTTGCTCGGAAAGGGGGTCTCTGCATCCTATTCAGCCCAACTCGTCGAGGGGATGAAGCCCCTTCCCGAAGCGGCGGGATGTCTTGGCCGAAAATACAGCGGGGGAGGATTCGGGGGATATGCCCTCTACCTCTTTGAAAGCATGGATGCGCGGAATGCCTATGTGACAGCGAATGCATCAGCACGCGCGATCGAGCCGTACTCCAGCTGGGAGTAAAATTGTTTCTCGTTCACGGACAGCGCTCAGTGCGCCTTAAGCGCATTCACGCTGGATAGGATACCTGAGATCATCGAGTAAGCCACCACGCCCACAAAGAGGGCCACGATCAAGATGACTGCGGGCTGGATCAGCGTTGTGAGATGTTGAATACGGGAAGTCAGCTCGCGGTCGTAGCGCTTGGCAGCACGGGCCAGAGATCCCGCAAGATCACCGGTCTGCTCACCAACCGCCAAGATATCAAGAAGGACCGGGGGGAAAAATCCGGTGCGCCGCATCGCCGAGGCAAGCGAGCTTCCCTCGCGCACCATGTCGGCGACCTTCTCAAGTAGCCCCTTCAGATAAACATTTCCGGTCGCCGCACGCATCAGATCCATGGCCGAGAGCATGGTAACGCCGTTGGAGACCAGGGTTGAGAGATTCTGCATCACTTCGGCATAGAAGCGGGCCTTCAGAACCGGTCCGACCACGGGCACTTCGAGTTGGGCACGGTGCCACCACGCCCGTCCCGCAGGTGTGGCGACGGCCATGCGCAGTACCGTGATGATCGCCCCGATAAAGGACGCGATCGCCCACCACCAATGAGCGCAGAAGAGACTGGTCGTGATCAGCGCCTGGGTGATCACGGGAAGTTTCTGTCCCGATTTGCCTAACAGAACCGAGAGCTGAGGCACCAAGAAGGTGAGGAAGATGAACATGAGTAGGATCGCCGAGGAGAAGACGATCGCGGGATAGACAAGTGCAGAGGTCACCTTCTTGCCTAGCTCCCCAACCATCTCCAGATGGGCACACTGGCGCTTCAGGATCTGGGGAAGCACGCCGCCCGCTTCACCTGCAGCGACTAGGTTGCAGTAGAGGGGATCGAACGACTTGCCACAGCTCCGTAGAGCCTTGGAGAAACCGACACCCTCTCGCACCAGTTGGCGTAGATGGGCGGCCACGATTTTCACTGGCGATTTCTCCTGACGTTGCTCGATCACCTTGAGGGCCCCCTCAAGCTGCAGCCCAGCCTCGAGCAGCTCGGCAAGTTCCTCCGTGAAGAAGAGCAACTGGGGCGTGGTCAGCTTCGGCAGGCTTTCAGCGGAAGGCACCTCTCCGGCTTTTGCCATGACAGCACTGGAAGACGAGGATCCGAAGAATGACCTCTTTGCGGAAGAGGTTGCCATCCCTTCCTCCACAACCTTGCTGGGCTGCAGGCCGCGCTCACGCAGCTTGCGGTAGGCATCCGATCCGGAGAGCGCCTCGATACGGCCGTTCTCGGAGCGACCGGCAGCATCTTGGGCTTTGAAGGAAAAGAAAGGCATTGAGGGAGTCGATTAAGTCACCCCCATCGATCCCGAGCCCAACGAAGGTGTCAATGGTATTTCGGATTTGCTGACAACTCGGAGGACGATGTTTCTGCCTTCAATAGAAATAGTGAGATTCTTGTGACGCCTTCCTCGGCAAATGTGCTCTTCGGATAGCGATGCTGCAGGTTCAGATAGAGGCCAAGAGCGACCCCGGGCGATGATTGCTCGATCCGAGCTGCCTTAGCCAATCCCTCAGCAAGTGGCTCTACGCCAGAAAGCATCTCCTGCTGAAGGGCTAATAGCTTCTCCTGATCCGGGTAACGAAGGTTGAGGGTTTTAGCCAGTTCCCAAGCACCGACCCGGTTACCCAGATCCAGAAATCGGCGTGAACGCTCCATCCCGTCATGAATTTTGGATGCCTCATCCAGAGCTTCCTTTAACTGAGCGCGTCGAACGGGAAGATCTCTCAATGCCGACTCAAGGAGGAATCGCTGTTGCTCAATTTCACAAATTCTGTGTTCGGCGTATAATCGGTCGAATTCGTTGACGCTTGAACGCTTCAGCTCCGCACTACCAGCGAACTCTTTGACCAAGACGGGAAGATCAGGATTCTTGGGCCAGCTCTCCTCGGTGAGTTTTATCTCCTTGAGCATCTCGGTCATGTCCTCTGCTTGGCCGGCTCGCCTTGCCGCTGCGAGATGAATACCTGAAAGCGATTTGGATGCTTGAATGGAGGCCCGGTATGACGTGCCGTCGAAGTCTGAGGCCTGAGTCTGCATCTCCATGACGACAGCCAATGCGGCCTCGCAATCCTTCTCGGCAAGTAATTGGTGCAAATGATGCTGTAACTGCAGAAAATGGAGGATTCTCCCTCTGGAACTTTCAGGATAGGAAATCACCTCCAAGGTCCTACCCCCCCTGGCAAAAGCTGCCATCAGGTGCCGCGATGCCTCAATGGTCGCATGACCATCCAGGAGCGTTGTGCAACTGGAGAGTAAATCACTAACAGCCTGCTGGCTCTGGGCAGTCAGGAACTCAAGGTCGCTTAAGGTTGGCTTCCCCCCTTCCGGTGCAATTTCAAGCATAGCTTCCTGACCGAGACGGAAGGATGGATTCCAATCAGCAAAGAGTCCTCGGTAAAAACGAACTGCAAGGATCGACTCATTGTAGTCTCCCTGCTCCAGGAAACGAAGAGCCAGTTCCTGCAGTTCCAATCGTACTTGCAACTCGCTCACCTCACCCCCCAGTCCAATCCGGCCAAGTTCGTTCTCGATCTCCGCGAGTTGGAGAGCTTCTTTGCTGGGTGTAGAGACGGGAACTGAGGTTGATTTGATTATTTTGGGATCGGCACTCTCCCTTCTCAACTGCTGCTGTTTCTGCTCGATCCGTACATTCCAGGAAAGGATCTCTTTCTGACGCAACAACATCGCCTCGGAGGCTCCGGGATTTTTTTGCCCAGAGAGGACGGAGGAGGCCTTCATCACCGCACGGAGCAGATTGCGACACCGATTCTGATCCAGTGGGTCGTCGGCGAGTAGCTGCAGGATCTGGTATGCCTTCCCCAGATCCTGCGGGGAGGCCACACCTGGCCCCAGTTGACGGGAGCAATCGTGCAGCAGCAAAGAACGTTGCTCGGCTGCCGCTTTAGAAACGGGAGTAGCCGCGAGGTAAGCCTCAAACTCCTGCTGAAGGGCTGATTGATCGAAAACCTCGCATGTTCCCTCATGCCAGCGCAGCAATCCCTCCACATCGCCTGCCATTAAGGGTAAAAAAACCAGATGACTGATCCAACTCATAACCCACCCGACACTAAGAAGTCGGAAGCCCTGAACGATCCGCTGATTAAATCCCATAATGGGGACGGGATATAGGCTATGGCTGACTATGAGGCGTCCGGCATGATAAGCCGGACGATGCGCTGAATCCCCTGCTTGGAGAGATCACTCATCGGATAGCGACTCTGGGAGCGCAGATACCAGGCGAGCGAGGATCCGTACTCCTTCTTCTCCTCATCGCTCTTCGCCTGCCTGATGTCGTGAACAAAGTCGGGAGCCTGAGTGGTCAGATCCGCCCTAAGTTGGCTCAGCTTCTGATCATCGGGATACTGCGAGAACGTCACATCAAGCCCTTCCCAGGCACCGGCATAATCCCCGCGGCGAGCGATCTCTTGGGAGCGCATGATCGAGGTCTCGATCTCCTGCATCCGGGAAAGAACCTTGCGGAGTTTCTCCTGTCGTTCGGACTTCCTGTTCGAATCATCCATGGCAAGCGCGGCGATGTACTTTTCCTTGTCGTCAAAAATCTGCCGGTAGTTGTGCTGGCTATCAAGCTGGTCAAAGTCGGTTAGGGCCTGAACCTCAGGACGTGCCACATTTCCAAGTTTGCTCATGTCAGCGGAAAAACTGGTAACTTCAGGATTGTTTGGCCAGAGGGCAGCCGCCCTGGTGATCTGGGTCTGGACGGACTGAAGATCTCCCTTTGAAGCCGCGACCTTGGCCTGAGCGACAAGCAGGCTACTGGCGGTCTTGACACCCTGGAGCTTTGCAAGGATCTCAGCATCGTCGAAGCTGGGATTCATAGCCTTCATCTTTGTCACGACATCGAAAAGGGCATCTATGTTTCCGGAATTGGCCGCATTGACAAGACGGTTGCAGAGCTGGGCATAGGCGAGAGTCTTCCTCTTTTCATCTTGGGTTAAGAGACGGACACTCGGCAGATACTCTCCCTTGGTAAAGACTGATGCCAACTGGCTGGCGGCACTCTCAATCTCGCTCTTCTCAAGCAGGAATTTATAAACCTTCACCCCCTCATTGACATCCCGGATGACTTCATTAGCAAAGGCATCGAGTTGACTGAGGCTCTTGAATGTCCTGCTGGCACCCTTCATGCCTGTGACAAATGCGTTCTCGGCGCTTTCCACACTCAAGTTCTCAACTCCCATGTGAAGACCTGATCCCGAAATGGCACTGGCATCCATGCCATTGTCGTTATTGTTGTTATTGTTGCCGACACTGGCATCAGTTCCGTTGGGACCAGCGCCCGCGGAAGCGCCCGCACCCCCGCGCCGATTGTTGCCCGAACCTACAGCCGTCGCACCCTTGGGATTGGCATCAGCGATCAACTTCACCGCACCGGCGGCCTTATTGTAGCCCATCTTGTCGGCCATCTGTTGGAATCCCTCGAGCGATTGGTCGCCATCATCGAACAGGGCGCGGTAAAACCGGTCGATGATGATGACATGCTGATACCGTCTCTGAACAAAGAATTGCAGAATCAGCGACTGCATAGCGAACTTCGCCTGAACCTCGGCAGATGCAATCTGGGCCTGATTGCGCTGGATCGTCTGCTTAAGGGTGGCGACATTGCTCTTGGAAGGATCCAGCTTGGCCGTGCGCAACTCGGCCTGATTTTCGTCATTATCTTTTACATCGTTCTTACCGGGAGCAATCGCAGATAGGGTGAGCGATTGAGCCGCATGAAGTTGATTGTATTGAGCGGCGCTGAGTTTCGTTTCAAGGATCCGGTCCACCTCGGTTAGTTTCTGGATCTGGAGCCGAGCATTGGCAGCGGCATAGACCGCGTCATGGATAGTCGTGCAGTTATTGGCGTCGCTTTCAAAATCAGATGCTTTGGGAAGTAGATTGAATGCCTCATCCTGATTCTGCTTGGTGGCGTTGCCCGGCGAGAGCAACTCCATGATCCTCTCCATCCGCTGACGATAGAGTTTCGCATCCTCGGAAGTCTCAGCCGGCGCACTCAAATACTTCTCGAACTGGATGGCAAATCCTGGATTATTCCAAAGCGAAAGGAAGGTATTAGGCTTCATGTCGACGATGTTCTTTTTCGCCTTAAGGCTCGCCTCGAACATCGCCTGACTTCCGATGGCGGAATTGTCGCCGAAAGAGGTCAGGGCATTACCCTCCTTGTACTGCTGACCTGTCTCGTGGATGGTTTTGGCATTTGGCACCTGCCCAAAAAGAGGAGCGCAGGAGGCAATGGCTACCAGAACAAATCCGGGCTGATAGAAATGATATCGATTCCTCATGGCTTGCGTGCCTCCTCTACCTTGAGCAGGCCCTCCTCCACGACCTTGACCTTCATCAGGTAGTGCTGGCCTTTCTGGATAGTCAGACCACCCAGCGTTGGTGGCACCAGAACGGGAAGCACGACGGGAGCTCCGGACTGAGTCTGTTTCTTGAGTACTACGGAAAAGAGGCGCCCCTTAGTCGGAGAGTTTCCGAGCGCCGAGTCGATCTCGGCATCGATCTTGTAGGTGTTGCCTCGGAGCGAGTTGGCATTGTCGTAATAAATAGAGGGATCCAGTTCCTCTGTGGTCCGCAGGGAGGCCTCACCTCCGTTCTGATGCAGTCCATAAAAACCACCTCCTGCAGCAAGCAGGACCAGAAGCACTATCAACCAAGGGGGGAGTCCTTGGGACTTTTTTTGGCGCGACATCAGACCAACATCATGCTGGCTAACAGGAAATTCAAACCGAATCGACCGACCCGACGATTTTCCCGCCGGGCTCAAGACGGCGGATTTTTTTTAAATACCGTGTGCCGTTGTGGCCCAGCGTCGCCGGATCTACAACGGGATCTCCAAAGAAACGGTCCCAAAAACGCTCGAGGGAGTGTGGAGTCAGAGGGTCAGACAAACATGCCTCCAAGGCCCTTTGATAAAACTCCGATGATCTGCTTCTCACTCCCTCCCGGGAAACCGCGAACTGGGCACCTCCCCGGAAGTGAAACAGATCGGGGGACGGGCTTTCAAACAGGAGTTCGTATAACTTGCCTGTGGAAAGCTCGGCCTGTGCGTGATTCTTACTCCAGGGAACAAAGAGGCGCCTTCCTTGAGGATCATCGGTGTCCTCAAGAAACCCGTACCATAGAAAAGGGTCTGGGGTTTCCACCTTCTCGGCCAAGGCGTTCAGCCGACAGTGCAGGTCTGGGGCATGGTCAAAAGGATGCCCTTGGCAGAAAACGGTGACAGCAGCCAGTGAATCAAACCTCGTGATGAGATGAGTGAGATAGGTGTGGGCCTCCCTGCCGATATTTGGAAGAGAAATGACGGATATACCCGCTCTTCCTAGGAGACTCTGCGGCAACGCCTGCGCTGATCCCTTGTTGTAGATCGAGATCCGGAATGAGGTAGGTACCCTCCTGAGCCACCGGAGATCTTCCTCATGCCGTGCAACCACAAGTTCCATCGATTGATTGTCGGAAAGAGTAGCCATTGCTTTCTTTCCTTAATGAGCTTGGCGAACGGTGGCCAGATCCATTACTAGTCAAGCTTTCCCATGAATATTCTGATCTTGGCAGCCGGATACGCAACACGCCTCTATCCCCTCACCGAAAACAAGGCCAAACCCCTGCTTGAAGTAGCGGGCAAGCCGATGATCGAATGGGTACTCGACAACCTCGCCACGATTCCCGACATCGATCGGGTCTATGTCGTCACGAACAACAAGTTCGCCAAGGCTTTTGAGGAATGGGCAGCCGGGTACAAAGCAGAGGGACACGGCGGGGCCAAGATGGAGTTCACCATCGTCAACGACGGCTCCACATGTGATACCGACAAACTCGGAGCGATCGGCGACATTCACCACGTTCTCAAGACACAAGACATCAAGCACCAGGACCTGCTGGTTGTTGCGGGGGACAATCTCTTCAGCCAGCCCGTTCCGGAATTCGCGGAGGCTGCCAAAAATCATCCCGCCACACTTGCCCTCTACGATGTGGGGAACCTTGAGGAGATCCGAAAATACAATAATGTCTCGGTCGATACCGATGGCGTGATCACCCACTTCGAGGAGAAACCAGCCCACCCCACCACCACAAAGACCGGCATCGCGCTGTACTACTATCGCAAAGACGTCCTTCCTCTTATCGACACCTATGTCACCGAAGGGAACAACCCCGATCAGCCAGGGCGCTTGATCCAGTGGCTCTACCCTCGGGTCAAGGTGGGCACCTGGGACGTCCCCGGAACTTGGTTCGACATCGGAAGCAAGGAGACCCTGATCGAGGCCAACGAGGTCTTCAAAAAGTTCGTCTGAAGTTCAGGCTCAGCTTGATGACTCGGGCCTAGCCCTCCACCCCTAGGCTGTGGAAATAGATCCCTCGCCCCAAGGGGGATAATTGGGCGATTGATTATTAGGCCAGCTTGAGCCTCTTGCTTCCGTGGCGGGTCTTGGCGACCACGCTTCCGCGGCGGAAGAGATCTTGGATGGCCGCCAGTGTCTCGCGTTCGTTACGGGCATAGCTGGAGACGGTGGCGACAAGGTCGCCGAGTGAGGTGATGTGGCTGGGGTTGGTATGTGTTTTCATAGCGTGTTCTTTCTGATGAGTAAGACACGTAGCCGGCAGAAGATGTTCAAAATAGTTTCAGTCCTAAAAGCACCCCTCGCACCCCTCGCACC
>Ga0194059_1001100_pt1 | contig 11750 bp, 8 predicted proteins | sample SepL6211m_MetaG_FD_163426 | JGI IMG/M metagenome (GOLD analysis project Ga0194059, IMG submission 163426) | Anoxic zone freshwater microbial communities from boreal shield lake in IISD Experimental Lakes Area, Ontario, Canada - Sep2016-L626-11m | ecosystem: Environmental > Aquatic > Freshwater >... | reverse complement strand
CTCAATTACAGCAAAGTTATCTGCTGCATTTGTTCCAATGTAAAAGGTAATGTTCCTTTTAAGCTGTGCAATATATTCCTCCTTGGTAAGCATGTTTGCAAGTGTACTAGTGTTTGTGTTTGTTCAAGGCAATAGTTAAAAGCTAATCAATTTTTTAAGTATTACTTTTTGCATTTCTTAAAATGTATTTTGCGTGTTTATTTCTTGTGTTTATTTCTTGTGTTTATTTCTTGTGTTTTTTGATAAGGTAGTAAAGGATAAGAATGCCTAAAAATCCCAATGACAAATAATAGGCTTTTGTAAAAACATCATCTTTAATGTTTGGCATTGCAAATGCTTCAACGCATGAAGCACCAGTTATAGGATTCTTACCATCTTGAAACATGCAAGCTGGCGTATTTTGCAAATCAACTGTTGTTACAAAGTGCGTTTCCGTTGATTTGTTGTTATTTACGTCAATAGTTTCCATTGTTACTTCTTGACAAGCTGGTTTAGAACCAGCCATAAATGCCTGCATAATCTGCATTGGATTGAGCGCACCTAAATTTCCCATAACACCTGGTATGAGACCACGGAACTCGGAGAAGCTGACTCCCATGCCAGATGAAACAAATGGAATATCACCCTCTGGCACATTATTAATGTAAATATATCTGTCTACATCAGCGTTTGTTTTTGTATCAGTGCACTTTCCACCAGTTTTCAAGAAAAACTTATTGCCTAAAGGCCCACCTGTTGCAGAGGCCTCACTATTGCCTGAAACCAAAACTTCTACATATCCTATTAAACCATTAATATCTTTTCCCAATGCATCTAATGATCCTTCATCACTCATGCCTATTTGTGAAGGCATCTTAATGTATTTCCAATAAGGGTAATCAGGTCCAATGTATTTTTCTTCTACTCCTTTTAAATCTCCCAATACCTCTGTAAATACATTAGAATTTTGTGTGTCTGCCATAATTATATATTATAGATATAATTATTGCATTGCAATACTTTTTCTTCCCTTGAACATTTCTCAAGAAGAGATTTATTGTGGAAGACTAGGTCCAGGTGCAAAGTCATTGGCTCCAGTTACAGGCGTTGAATTGTTGCTAGCAAAACTATTAGCTATCTTTGCTTGTCCCTGTGCATTTGCTTGAACCTGTGTATTTAATCCATCATATTCCTTCTTTAGTAAATCTATTTGTGTTTGAAGAGACGTTTCATCTAGCTTGTCCAATCTCTTTTTTAAATCATCAATTGCCGCAGCATTAACGGTTGCTGTTGAACAAACAGTTGGTAAATCACAAGCAGCCTTGCATTCAGCATTATCCATTCCCTCTATTACATAATTTTCAGCACCCCCAAAAAGTATTTGATAAATAATTAATATGGTAAAGAATATAATTAGACTCCAGAGAAGAAACATATATATAATAGATGATTATTTATTTTCTTTAATATTTATATAATGTCTTCAGCATTCTATCCTCAGGGTATGAAATCATATAATAATCATGTAAATCCAGGAAACTACAAGACCTGGAAAGGCCGTGGTATTTTTAGTAATCCCGTTGGCATGGCATCTGGAAATATGAGACCTTTAACCAACAATGATCCTGCAAACAATGCTATGTATAAAGTTGGATCCCAAAGACCACTTCGTCATTATCGTATTGGTCGTTCAATTAGAGCGCCCGTTGTGCAAGAAGACCAAAATAATCCAGGAACACTTATTGAATCATATTACTATTCAGATAGAGAAGTAAAATCATCTACTCCTGGCAGATTAATTGGTCAGTTGATTGATCGCCCTGGTAATTTTATTGTGAAGCCTAATGTTCCCGCAAATCCACAAAATTACACGGATGAAGAGGGTCTACTTGCTGATTCATTAAAAATTCCAGAAGAATGTAATGGTTGTCGCGGTATAGCAATTGTCAGCAATTGGATGCCCATCAATGACTTGACTGAAAAGCCTCAGGCTATAACGCAAACTCCCAAATTTTGTTGCAATGCTGAATATAAGGCACGTCGTCGTGTTTTACCTGCAAACACTGTTTTAAAGAAGAATTACTACACATCAAATGCTCAATACTTATACAATCGTTGCCAGACATTTGAGCAGAGACAATTCAACTTCTTGACAGGATCCGCCGATCCAACTCTCACTCCTGCTCAAAAACTTGCCGCTGCTCAAGCTAAACCAGGATCAGCTCTATCCGTTTTTAACTTGTATGTGGCCAATTGCAATCCCAATATTGGAATTCCTGCAAATCCTTCTGTTGGTTACACTGGAACTGAAACTAGCTGCAGTTGTGGTCCTGGATCTATCTGCTCTAATAGCAACTGTCCCAATTCTACTTGCAATAATGGATGCAAACGCGTTTACTATAAGCCTAATAATGCTCAGTTTGCAAAGCAAGGCGCTGTTTCTAGTAGCACGCGAACTTTCAAGGCAAATGTGGTAACTATTGAGAAAAATATTGCTAACCGAAGACGCGATATAAATGCGGCTACAAATTTTGCCGATAATACAAATTTTAATGGCACCGCATTATTTGCACCATTTGTATATAAACTTAAAACAGAGAAATGCAATCCTGCATATTTTACCAAAGACGGTAATCCCAAGACTTGTTTTAGAGGTTCAAATGATAGGACACTTTCATATGTAGATTATGCAAACGCAAGCATATAAATTATTTTCAATTATGTATCAAATGCATCGTCAATAGAATTTTTGCGAGGCGCCGCAGAAAAACATGCGGTTTCAAGAGTTGATATATCATATGGGTTCACCTGATCGTCCACTTCACATTCATCTTTATTTTTACTCTTAAATAATGGTAAAAATATATTAGTTTTTTCAGTAAATTTGTTGTATGGTATTTGATGTCTCTCGCACCAAAGTATACATTTTTGAATATTATTCTTTTTCAAAGTTTCCATTTTCTCATCGCGATTTTTATTTTTAATAATAGAAATAATCTGTCCTAGCGCTTCTAATTGTTGTTGACCTATAACAATGTTAGACTCTTCAATCTTATTTACAAAGTAGTGCGACATTTCATTGTTAATTAGAGAATGAATAAATCTGTTAGTAGGAACAGGATTAGGGTTGGGTTCAAGACCAACGTTATCAATATCAATATCACTAACATCATCAATTATATTTGCCCCAACAAAATCGGCAAGTCCAAGAATAAAATCAATATTCTTATCTTGATTCATAATAAAATTTTTGCATATAATATATCTTCCAGAATCTATAACATTGCTCACATTTGGCTTTAATAAATAAACCTTTTCATAAAATGACGAAAGAATGTATAATACGTCGAAAACAGGCTTATAAAAAATATTGTCAATCTTAATAATAGCATTACCATTTTGGGATTGAAATTTTGTTATAAAATGCAAAATAGTGCACATATCTTTAAAATACCCAGAAATATTATTTCGTCTGCTTTCAGGGCACTCAAAAAATAAAAGATCAGTCCTATTGTAATAGACCAGATTTTCATAGTTTTGAAGAAACCCAAGCATATCCCTGTTTAAAAAGTTAACACCTATATTACTATCATCCTTCTCCTCACGCATTATACTAAAAAATTCATTTGCGGCAATCCAATTGTTAGAAATATTTATAATATTAATGTCGCGCGTTTTAAAAGAGTCCAAAATATTGCATATACTTGTTACCTCCATTAGTTCATAAAATACGATTGATTGTGGTCTCAATTTACTTACTGAAAATTTGGTTCCAGGAACCTTTGAAAAAATAAATTCATAATTATTGACATATTTTTGCAGTACAATAAAAAGATCATTATTTTTAACTTTATCCTTTTTTTCTAGTGGAACAACACAATTGTTTAATTTTTCTTGTAACTCGTCTTCTAATGCTTCAATAATTTCTTGTTTTAGAAAACTATTTTTTTTGTTGGTTTCCTCTACTTGAAAAAGTTTAAATAATTGATCAAAAATTTCACTTTGATAATGAATCAAGCTATTTGAGATGAATTCTTTTGGAGGAGAAGTGTGTGTTGTTATATTAAAAAAAATGGGTGTATTTGCATGTTTTGGTAATATGTAATAACTCATCGCTAAGTGCGTTATTATATATTGTTAAGTAATATTTATATCTTAATTCATATAATCTTTATTGTAATTTAATACTGGGATAAATTTTGCGTTTACATTTACTCTTCAATAACAAACTCCAAGTTTGTTGGCGCCTTTGATTTTCTTGATGTCTTCTTCTTTGCAGTAGCAGTTGCGCTTGGATCAGTTGCGCTTGGAGCAGGTTGTTGTTGTTCCTGTTCTGGTTCCAATGCAAACTCAACAACCTTCTTTGCTCTAGGTTTGCGAGGCTTTTTCTCAACTGGAACATCTACTTCAAGTTCTAGTTCTAAAGGAGCCTCATCAATCGCCTCAGTTGCGGCAACAAGCACAAGTTCCTTGGGGATCTTTTTAACACGAGGTTTGGAAACTGCCTTTTTACCAATTTTTACGGCAGTAGCGGTCTGTTTTTCCTCGTATTCCAAATCCTCTTGAGTCTTGTCAATCAATGTGGCCATTAACTTTTCAGCATTAACGGTGACAACCTTCTTATAAACAAAGTAGCGATTCAAGAAAGAGATCTCCTTTTCATAGCCCTTCATATCGGGAGCATGACCGTATTCAGTTTTGTCGCGCTTCAAATTCTTCATCATCATTGCATATAATTCGCTAAATAGGCCGCTACCTTCTGGCAATCCAAGTCCCTTGGCTTCATCCCTGGTAACAAGCTTGAATCCATATTTCTCCATAACCAAATTCAAATAGTCATAGTTTACCAAGTATTCGGGGAAAGTCTTGTTAATGGATTCTTGGTACACGGAGATTTGATAACCAAGACTGGTTTCATCATTTTCAAAGACGTCGCTGTCATAGTCCTTTATAATCCCCCAAATGCGCTTTCCATCTTCATAAATGTCAATACTGTCGCCCTGAGCCTTCTTCTTCAATCTATTGAACACGAGTTTGCCATCGTAACTGGTGCCAATAAAGTATCCGCCCAACTTGGTGCACTCTGCAACATTTCTAATTAAATTATGAAAAGTGGTCTCATTTTCAAAGAAATAGTGGATGGCAAATTGGCATGATGTGACGTTAAAACCGTCATCGCCAACTCCATAATATTTCATGACACCCTTACCAAGCTTTTCATCCTTTGCGCCGAGACCAAACACTGATCTAGTAATTTGAATGGCCTTGTCATTTAACATGGCCTGTCCAGATTTGATGTTCAAACTTGAATTACCGTTTACAAATAGAGCACCAGGCATGCTCTTAAACTCGCGCCTAAAGTTCAAATAACGAGCACATGCACCATCCATGCGATTCTCCAAGTTATCTTTTGCAACGTCAATGCCAAATACAAATGACAAGTTTGCTTTGATCCATTTTGGAAAATCTCCGCCTTTGCCGCAAGCAAAGTCAATCAAGGTCTCACCTCTTTTTGAGGTTCTTGAAATAAGCATATTCTTAACGTAAAGATTATGGAAATCGCGCAATCCAATGGTGAGCTTTTTATTTCCCTTTCCTAAACTAGCTCCGCGATTGTAATAAACATCATCATCCTTGATCTCATCGGGGATATTTTTTCCAGTAGTGATCATTTCAACCGTAATGGGATTATGAATGGAATGCCAGTTGCTATTAGCAACATGGTATGCATTTCCGTAGTTTCTGCCACCTTGATTTAGCTCAGCAGTTTTATCATAACGCACTCGCAGAGGAATCCATCTCCACAAGTTATCACGATCCAAATCATATTTACACTCAACAATAGTATTGTCGCCAAACGCCTCATTCTCCTCGGTAAACATTTGATAAACACCGCTATCGTCTTGCCTTAACATAACGTTTGTAATTCCTCCCATGGGATCCGCTGGATGCGTTGGATAGAATTGCACGGGCTTATATGTGTTCTTATCCTTATCCTCCTCAACTTGTTTGAATTCAGGAATAATATCGTTATAGACATCCTGACAAGGATTTACATAATAACCCTTATCTCTTTCATCAAAACCGCATCTTAGAATAAGAGTTTTGTATTGATTGTATTGAACCGATGACATAGCGCTAATTCCTTGCTCAAACACAGGTGTAACAACATCCTGACCACTGGCATTTTTACTAGTTGTAACAAAGAAATCCACCGTGTTAAATTCTGCTGGTTTCCACTTAAAAGAATAATCCCATGTAATCTTTTTCAAGTCGCCAGCTTCTCCCATTCTGCTGCCGCCAACTCCAAATAAAGCAGGAGTAAAGATGAGACCATCAGTGTTGTACTCAAACTCTCCAGCGGCAATTTTTCTCATAATATATCCACATGCTGCAAATATATTGTCGGCAGGATTTGTGGGATAAAATCTCTTAAACTCAATCCTAATAGGAGACATCTCATTAGGAACAACAGACTTGGGTTTAATTAGCTTAATAACGCTCTTTAAGAGAGGATATCTAAACCTATTTCTATCGCTTTTTTCCTTGCTACCTTTAGACTCATCTTCTGCAACTGTAAAAGGCATAAACCCATTTGCACGAACATCATTTCCATGGATGTAATACACGTCAAATGCTGCAAACAAATTAATAAATTCTCCCAGCTTGTTGTGATAAATAATTTCACCATCCATAAGAGTATTGACAATTGTCTTATCTTCTGTAATTGCTCCAGTGAAAATAGGTTCCATGTTTGTGGAGATCAAATATATTTTTCCACTAGGAGATATAAATAGCAATCTACGCTCTCCATCGGCTTTCTCTGTCACCGTGTAATTTTTTCTTATATTTGGAATATTTGTGTTATCGTTAATGGGCGCAATATTTTCAATTTGAAGTGTGTAAGATGATGGCCCAATAAAAGCACCTGATTTCAATCCAAACCAGGGAAGCACATATTCTTCGCCGTGGAAAAGTTTCATGTAATCTGTTAGTACTTGCGTTTGCTCTGGATAGGAGATTGGATAGTTGGTTCCTTGCAAGCCAGACAACACGTACTTAATTGCCTTGCGAATGCCTTGCAAAACGGGTTCAAGTGAATCCATAAAAGGAGGAGTATTCATCTTGTTATTTAAAACCTCAATCTCAATCTCATAGCTCTCGGGATTTGTAAATACTCCAGCCTGTTCGGTTGTATATTCGGGCTTCAAGTTGTACTTGTCCTGTTTGTTTGACATTCTAACTATACTAAGATCAATTTTAACGGGCAAATCATCGCGCACCAAGGTTACGCGGTTAATGTACCTAAACACCTTTTTAACTTTGTCAATTGAGTTGATTGTGTCCACGCCAACCTTGCTGCTATTTTTATTGTAAGACTCTTCAATATTGTATGACAATCTAAAATTAAAATCATCAAAATTGACAGATTGAACTGGTTTGTCATCAACAAATACCTGGGATTTCTTTTCAATGGAGATATTGTAAGGATAGCTGGATGATTGAGCCATTGCCTTTAAATCGTTTGTTTTGCAATATTCTTGGATGTTTGTCAAGCCTTCAATTTCAACGCGAAATGGCGAAATTTTGAAAACGCCTTTTGTTGGATCGGTTGTCTCCCCTTGAATGCGCAGCATGTATTGGCCCTCTGGATTCCAGATTGTGAACCCGAGAGACTTGAGCTTTTTAATAACATTATCGTAGTCATTCTTGGTCAAAGGCTTGACGCCTCTAGTGCCAAATTTAACTTCTAGCTCTGGATTCTTATACCTTTTAGGCATGTGAGGCTTGGAGTCATAGTACATTTTTACAAGATCATCAAACTGTTTTTGCAACTCTTGATTTGTAAATTGTCTTCTAGGCTCACCGCGATTATTACCCCTTATAAAGTTTGGAGGTCCACGAGATGTCGCAGTTGGCGCCGTTCTTCTAGTAGTAGCAAATTGACCCATATCTATAACATCATCATTCTCTTCATCATCATAACCCTCGCCTCCACTTTCAGTTATTTCTCCCGATTCCTTTTCCGTAACTTTTAAAGTGCCTGCTCTGGCAGAAGGCTTAACGTCTAAAGCAGGGGGTTCCAATTTTGATGTTTTTATTGTTTGTTTTAGACTTGTCATGCTTGTATATATTAATCCAACATATTTTTATATTGTTCTCAATTTTTTATTCTTTTATATTTCCATGTTTAAGCCTTTGCAAATTTTTTACCCAATATTGCAAATAATAGATTCATAAACATCTTTTTTAGATATTTTTTTGCCTTGATTTGTTTTCAGGGAAAAATCTACACCCAGCTTTTTTGCAATTTCCATCAATTCTTCTAATTTATAAGAGCTAATTGCCTTGATTTTTTTATCCATAGTATCAAGTTTGTAATATGTTTCCTTGTAATTGTTTGCTTTATCTTCGCTACAAGCGTCATCATAAAAAAACTTTTTTGTCTGTGGGTCTTTTTGAATTACGTGAACAGCCTTGTCATCCGTATTTACACTTTCAAAAAATGTTCGGTTGTCAAGAATAATAATGTTAAAGCCTTCCAAAATAGACAATGCAATAAATGTCTTAATTCCTATTGCTTCTTTATTTGCCAAATCGTCTTCCAAATCACTAATTGGTTTGATCTTGTTCATTTTAAGCACATCTTTCTTCTGGCGAATCAATTCAATATATTTAAATTTCTCCTGTTTTTCTACAATAAAATGCGTGTTATCAAGCATATCATATCTATCAATGCCGTGTTTCATTGCATAAAAACACCAAAAAAGTGTGTCTTTTTGCTTTGGGTAAAAAAGCGTGGGTTTTTGGGGTGTCTTAATAGTAGAGGCTTCAGGCAACTTAAGGCTAGATGCTATTAATGAAGTTGGTGTTGATGTTGGGGAAATATTCTTCAAATATCTAACTATATTTTTACTCGTAAACATATAATTCTGTAAGTCATCAATTACATGATTATATGCATTTGCTGGATTATGCGGTTGTTGAAACATTCTTGCTAGATCTAGTATCTTTTTCCTTATTATCTTTATTATCTTTTGTAAAGTATATATTCTTAAAGGATTCTTTTTGCTTTTCAATCTCATTTAAATTGTCTTCCTGTGCATTCACGTATTTAATATAAGTCTTTAAATCCGCAATAATTTCTTTCTTCAATTCAGATAAATTAATATGTATACCGTATTTATTTTCATTTAAAGTGACACTTTCATCATGTTGCTTTAAAATGCGAAGAATTTCCACCTGATTAAACTTGGACATATGTTCAATTGTATCTCGCAAAAAAATAAGATCCTCTGTATTAAATTCCTCAATATCATTGCTATTTGTTTCGCCAATAGATGAAAGACATATAGATTCCATTATAATGTAAATATATGAACAACATTTAAATTATAAAAAAGAATAATGTTTATTTTTTATTTATAGGCTTAAAATACGAGTCTTGGTTTTGAGGTTCCCTCCTTTCGCTTAGCATCGCGGCCCTTTGGCTCAACCAATTCGGCAATAATAGATACATACTTATCATTAAGCTCAAAGCGTTGACCAATCACTCTTGCAACAAACTTTGTATTTTCTTCAATGGATGAAAAGTATGGCAGCATGTAGTGATGATCGCGGGCAACAAAGACAACAAATGGTGAAGGAGTTTCAGTGGCACTATCTGCGCGAATACCAGCCTTTGTAATATTTTTTGCAATGCAATTAAGAAGCATTCCCTCAACTGGGTAACATACATCGCATTCAAATACCACCTCAAACATTACATTTGAGCTTTGCACAACTCCGCTTGAATGTGTGACAATTTTAATAGATCCTGTCCTTACAAAACCTTCCAAAATGCATTTACCTTCAATTGATTGACGTAGGCTAGTTTCCAAAGTTTCTCGCAAGTTTTTTCCTACATTTGTAATTGGAAGTGTAACTTTTTTCGTGATGAGGGAGCGTGAATAAACTCCGCGGACCTCATTTTTCTTACCCTTGGGTTTTGGAGACTTTTGCACGGCAGCGGCAGTGGCAGTGGCAGTCTTTGTCGGGAGTTCAATTTCAAACTCAACTGGCTCTTGTTCTGCGACGACAGTATTACCATTACCAAATACAGTATTGCTAACTGCATCTTCTACTTCATCTCCATAAAGTTCGTCAGATTCAAGGTCATCGTCATCAGGAACAACAACCGTGGGAGCAGTATAAATAGTATTCCCAACAGGAGTTGCGTCCTTTTCCATTATAGAGAGTTCAATTGGTTGAGGGCTTTGCCCTTCTTCGCCAGAGTCTAGTTGTGCCTCCATTGCTTGTTATATTTTATAATCATATTATCTTTTAATTGTTTTATCAATTTTAAATTTAATTGGTAAAACAAACCCCTTATCTTTTATTAAAATTTGCTAATTTTTGCCATTTCTGGATCTAAAAACCATACAAGATTATCTTTTTTCTGCAAATTATAAAGCCTGAGCGTAAACTCTTGCAAGGCGCATAATTCTTGTTGAACCATCCCCTTTGTATTATCTTTTGTGTACTCTTCGTGACCAATTATGGTGTTCAAAAGTTTGATTGTTTTGGCTTTTCCTGCTTCATCGCACCTAGCTCCAGTATTTCTTGTATTTAAAATATCTTTCACCTTGAAAACAAAGATACCAGTTTTGTCAGTGCCAATAAAGCCAACATTTGTATTAAATTGTCTCGGTTCATCAAAATACTTTTTCTTAATTGCTGGCGCTAGATCATTAATATCCTCTGATTCTGCCGCAGTCCATTTACCTCTGTTAAGAATTAGAACACTTCTTACATCACCGTTGAATAGAATAATACCAGTTACGCCCTTATTTGAAATCAATTTTTCATCAAAGCACCCTTTTACTTTAAATTCAAAACTGGTTTCATCTACAACTTCCTTTGTATACAAATACTGCAAAACATCTACCTTTTCTTTATAAGTTAAAAAATCAATCAAATGTTCAATTAAAAAGTGCATAATGTCTTTTGCTGGAACGCCAGATTGCACCAGTTTTCTCATAACAATACCACAATGTTTGTACCAGTTGTCGTCCCCTCTGGGTACCTTGGGTTCTTTCCTGGCAAAATGATTTGCCAAGTCGTAGTTTTCTTCCATCTCTTTTAATATTCTTTTTGCGCCTTCAACGGCTATACCGAGTTTTGCTACTTGGCGTGCTTCACGAGGTCCCTCTGCCAAACGTTTTACTGGTTCTTTTGCAGGTGGAATCATTTCTGCCTCTTTTAGTCCAGCTTCTTCTTCCTCTTCATCTTCATCTTCCTCTCGTTTTTGTTGCTTTAATGCAGCAGTTACCTTTTTTACTGCCTTAATAGGCGCCTCCACTTCAGGTTTTTCTTGAATAACATAATTTACCAAATCTTTGCGCACATCAAAATGTATCATGCTGCGCTTAAAATCTATTGGCATTGAACGATCCAATATGGAAATGTTCTCGTAGTTTAACTCACTGGGTTGGAATAAATAATAGTCGCCAATATTTTTCAAGTAACCAGTTCTGCCATACTTGTCTGTAATGTACTCGTTGTTATCGTCAATTAAATAAGTTAATGCCGCATATATTTGTATGTCAGGAATATCCTTTGGCGTTTTAATCCTGGCAAACAAATCCCTCTTCTTGTAAAAATAACGCTCCTTCATTAATTGCTTAATCTTTTGTATAATCTTATCGGAGTTTACAAGGATAAAGGTTTCATTATATGTATCCAAATTGCCGCCCTCGGGCGAAGGTTTAAAATCGGTCACTAATTCGTCG
>Ga0194059_1001097_pt1 | contig 11780 bp, 10 predicted proteins | sample SepL6211m_MetaG_FD_163426 | JGI IMG/M metagenome (GOLD analysis project Ga0194059, IMG submission 163426) | Anoxic zone freshwater microbial communities from boreal shield lake in IISD Experimental Lakes Area, Ontario, Canada - Sep2016-L626-11m | ecosystem: Environmental > Aquatic > Freshwater >... | reverse complement strand
GTTTCGATCTGCTTGTTTATGGGGTTGGGATGGCTTTTTGGGTCGCTCCGAAAAAGGAAACACGGAACAAAAAATATTGTCGTGAAAGACTCTTTGGCTGCTGCCATTTATAGCATGTCTGCCTTGGTGTTGAGCTTTACTTTTTCAAATGCATCAAATCATTACGACACTCGCAACGAAGCAGTTCGATCTCAGGCTAATGCAATTAAGCAAGTTTATCTATCCACAAGCTATTTGCAGTCTGCCGATCAAAAGACAATCAAAAAGTCTTTACTGGACTTGTTGGATTTAAGGTTGTCCGCATATCAAGATAACAAATCTATCCATGAAGTTAACCTTGGTACCGAAAAAATATCTACACTGGTGAGGCAAATTAATGAGGATGTTGCAAAAGCTTCCTTAAGCGCACCTGCATCTAGAAAATATCTGGCTGGAGAAATTCTGGCGCCGCAAATGCGCAATCTTGTGACAGTGTTTGATACCGGAGCAATTAAATTCAAATCTCATCCACCGCAGCTAGTAATTCATTTTCTATATCTATTGCTGTGCATAGGCGGTGTGTTAAGCGGTTACACCATGGCGGTAAAAAATGAAAGCGACTGGTTTATGGCTGTTATTTACCTAGTGATGATGGGTATCGGCTTCCAGGTAATTTTGTCACTTGAAAATCCAACCTTATTAATTCCATACGTAGAATTTAATAAAGATCTATTGCATCTAAAACAATATTTATTCTAGATTTTATCAGACCAGAAACATATCTAACTAATAAATTTTAGAAAGATCAAATTAAATGTCAATAGCGCAAAGATTAAGTAAGCTCCCCTTTTATTTTGCATTCATCTTTTTCATACTTTCAATCTCCAATATCACTTGGACTGCAGGAGCCTCAAATTTTGTATTTCCCCAACTCTCATTAGATTCTCAGGCTCTACCCCCCCCTGCAGATAAGAAGCCCATCTCTTTTATTTCTTATGACGGCTCTAATTGGAGGAATGGAAAAAATCAGACTAAAGATCTAGACGACGCTGCTAGCCACCCATCGAATCAAATATCACCAGCGCAAATGCAAAATGGTGACTTTGTAGTGAATGTATCTCCGGATGGCCATTACTACATCCCTGGAGGCGTCAATGGTTTTCCAGTGCGCTTCATGGTAGATAGTGGCGCTGCTTTTAGCTCAATACCTCTGCGTATAGCACGGAATGCAGGCATCAGGGTGGGCATCTCCAAGCCTGTTAATACTGCTAATGGCCTAGTTGATGTAGGCGAAACATCGGGCAACATAATTACATTTGGCACTCTAGGTATTGCGAATGCCCATGTCTTGGTAATCAGTGGTTTAGAAACCGCACTTTTAGGTGCAGAGGTTTTAAATACTTTAGATATTTCTTATCGGGCAGGTGTGATGACAATTAAGGTAGTCGAGAAAATTAAACCCACTATGCTGCCCAAGAATTAGCTGTTCACAATTAGGAATGCCATTATCAGTAATGACTCAGGGGGCTGCATTGGGTCTGAAATTGTCCAATGGGGTAGGTTGACCCAGGCACTCAAATTGGCCAACAGCGGACGATAGTGTCTGGAGTAAGCGGGCCTCTTGGACGCTTCATTAGAACTCATACTCAACCTGCATGCGGACTGTGTTTTTTGGAGATGCAGTTGTTGTTCCCCATAGATAGGCTAGGTTATAGACAAGAGCCTCTTTTTTCCCCAACTTTGTTTTTCCAAATATTGCCGGACCAGCACTAGTTTGTTGTTGTTGATTGGTATTCCAGCTATTAAGCTGTCCCAGCCACGAGTAGAGCTGTGCTCCCAACTCTAACTCGGGCTGTAGTCGATACTTTACTTGGCCTTGATAGCCAAAATATGTGCCTTGATTTTCTGTCCCGGTGTAGTGACCCTGCATTAGTAAATTTAGGTTTGCTTGCCACTTACGCCAATCACTTTGCAATAAAAAGCCATACTTAGCCTCGTAACCTTCATTGCGATTTTGTGGCCGCTCAAGTTCAATCAAAAAACCGACATCAATAGGATATTTCCCAGTCTCAGTTAATTGAAATTTATTCTCCCACTCGATAGCGTCAAATTGTGAGTTGTTGCCATCCCAGATATTTTTTCCATAAACCTCGGTAAACCACCAAGAATTAACGCCATAACCAAATCCGATGGAAGCCCCTGATTGCCTAGAGTCTTCACCGCTTCTTGGGGTTTGAGAACCAAATTTAGTGTCAATTTCACGCTCACCTTCCTCGACTCTCGGGGTGTAAATGTAATCAGCAGGGCCGCTTAAATATTCTCCGGCATGCACAAGTGAGCAGATGAGAAGGATGCTTGATGCGACTAAGTATTTAAAAATGGTGAATATAGATTTCATTTGACAAGCACCACCCCTTGAGCTGTCTCGGGACTAAATTCGCCTTCAAACTTATAGCGACCCGGTAAGAGAGGGCCTATGTAAACAGAAGCTTTGCTATTGGCATTAATGAGTACTTCGCGATTAAGGTCATAGCTCTCAAATTCCTCAGGGGTGTCATCAAGGTTCTCTATCAGCAGCTTTACCTTAGTTTGTGCTGGGATCTGTATTTGTGAGGGTATGAACCGACCCTTTTCAATCTTGATGTAGATTTCTGTTGTGTTGGCACTAGTTTGACTGGTAATACCAATCAATGAGCCGGTAAGAAGATAAACAAGGAAATTTTTCATAGCATGAGTCATTTGTTAAATAGGAATGATTCTCATCATACATGAAAATGAGAATCATTCTTATTTAAAAAAGGGAGGGAAATAAACAATGGAGGTCTGCTTTGGGTCGACAGGAGTCGGACAAGACCCATGGATTCTTGTTCCATTGGTCCTAGATGCCAAATGGCTGCTCTCATCCATTAAGAGACGCTGGCTATTGCTTATGCCTCGATAGGTCCAGCAGCCTTTCAACACCTATAGGCTCTTCTTTTAGTAACGGTAACACGGCATATCTCGTAGCATGAGTGTTGGCAACTAGATTAATTTCACGCAATTCGTTTTGCCCCCGCTTTCTAAGTAACGGTGAGTGGGGGTTTGAAGCAGCCACACTGTTATTGATAACCCAGGACCAGGGCTCAATTCCAGCTCTTCTCAAATCATCCTGTAGGTTGGCAGCCTCTAATACAGGGGTAGTTTCAGCTAGCGTTATCAAAAGTACTTTGGTTTGCTTGGGGTCTTGCAACTGCATCATGGGCGTTGTGTAATGCGTATTGGTTTTTCCCATCTGGCGCTCAATATCGCGATGGTATGAACCGGTAGCGTCAAGCAAAAGTAATGTGTGGCCGGTTGGGGCGGTATCCATCACTACAAATTTTTTGCCAGCCTCACGGATGATTCTAGAGAAGGCTTGGAATACTGCAATCTCTTCTGTGCACGGAGAGCGCAAGTCTTCTTCTAAGAGTTTTCGACCCGCATCATCCAGATCTTTACCTTTTGTATCCATAACATGTTTTTTATATCGCTCAATCTCAGCATGAGGATCTATGCGACTAACAGTTAGGTTATCCATCGCGCCATTGAGTGTTTCATTGATGTGCGCCGCTGGATCTGAGGTAGTTAGATGCACTAGCAACCCACGATGGGCCAATTCAACAGCAACAGCTGCTGCAATAGTGGTTTTACCAACGCCACCTTTGCCCATGGTCATTACTAAGCCATGCCCATCTTTGGCAATCTCATCTACCAAGGTTGACAGGTTTGGGGCATTCAGAACAATCGGCGTAAATTCAGAAGTATCAGCCGCAACAACTTGGTCTTTAAGTAATAGGTGCAGTGCATCTAAGCCAACCAGGTTAAAAGGTTTTAATTCAATAATATCGGTGGGTAATGCTTTGAGTACTTGCGGAATAGCGGCGAGTACTTTTTGCTCTCTGGCATAGATGGCTTGTGCTAGCGGGTCTTGAGTAGCTTCGCTTTTGGGCAAGACACCATTAATTACAAGATGCTGCTTAGCTAAACCAATGCCCGCTAACTCATCATGAGTGCGAGCTGCTTCACGTAGGGTTGATGCCTGCGCTCTAGCTACCAATATCAAGCGGGTGCGTGCAGGATTGGCTAAAGCATCTACAGCTTCTTTGTACTGAGTGCGTTGCTTTTCTAATCCAGCCAATGGGCCAAGGCATGAAGCATCCCCTTTACCTTCTTCTAAAAAGCCACTCCAAGCTCCGGGGAGTTGCAATAAGCGGATGGTATGCCCAGTAGGGGCGGTATCAAAAATAACGTGATCATACTCAGCGGTTAATTTGCCATCTACGAGTAAGGCGGTGAATTCATCAAAAGCCGCTATCTCGGTAGTACACGCGCCTGAGAGTTGTTCTTCAATTCCTTTGACTACCGCATCAGGCAATTTACCTCTGACTGGGCCAACGATGCGATCTCTGTACAGCTGGGCAGCAGCCTGGGGATCAATCTCTAGTGCCGATAAGTTAGAGACCGATGGAATGGGTGTGATGTTGTTGCCAATTTGGATGCCAAAGACCTGTCCAACATTCGATGCTGGATCAGTGCTGACAAGCAATATTCTCCTGCCCGCTTCAGCTAATTCAATCGCTGTAGCGCAAGCAATGGAAGTCTTCCCAACGCCCCCTTTACCCGTAAAGAATAAAAAGCGCGGAGGGGATTTGAGAAATTGCATCATCATATAGAGCCTTTGATTAGCCGCACTTACCTCCGGAGCAGCAGCTTGAAGTGGTGGCAGCCTCAATGGGAGTAGTTACAATCCCAGCCCATTTAGATAGCTCTTGGCGATTGGGGTAGCGAGCCGTTAATGCTACCTGGCCATCTACCAGGATCAACGGAAGCGCTTCCGCGCCTGACAACTCCAAGTATGCGCTGACTGCTTTGTTATCAGCAAAAGCCATGGGATCTGATGAAAGATTAAAGCGCTCAATCTGGACGCCTCTTTCTTTGGCCCACGCAACATCCGCAGAAAAGGTCACTAAGGCTTGGTCAACATCAACCCCGCAGACGCCAGAGCTACAGCACATGGCAGGGTCAAATACTTGAATGGTTTTCATAAAAACTCCTAGTTAATCAAATAACGACATAGTGCATTGTCCCAGAACAGAGATATAGATGATTTGATGTAGCTCATAAGCCTACGAATAAATTGGGGAAATGGCGACTTTGGGTTGGAGTGAATCTATGGCAAGTGTTTGGGTGTAAGGGCTCAAATCGACCATAAGTAGGGATTGCTTTCTAATCATATAGACCTCCACTACCGCCATTCCAGCTTGACTGTGCAAACGATACTTATGTAACCCAATTAATCAGTAGATTTTTATCGATAAATATCGAAAAAATTGATATATCGCAAAATTTACTTGTAAAACAAGTCTGAAAATTATAAATATTCGGTGATGCATGTATTGAGTTATGAGGAAAACATAATTCATGTAGGAGTGTTCTATGAGGAAATTATTAATATTATTAGTGACGTTAATGATGCTCTCAGCGGTAGCCTCATCTTTTACGGATGATGGCACAACTAATTTAGTCCAAAGGGTAAAGGATCTTATTCAAAAATTTAGCTTTAAAAAGGTTGACACCAGTGGCGACAGAAACGTTTCAAAAGATGAAGCAAAGAAGTCCAGTATTTCACATGAGTTTTAAAAAATGGTATGTCAATAATGATGGCTTTTAATGCCCCCTCTAATATGGTGGATACTTTGATGACGCATTTTTATAGAAGACTTTTAGTATTAGTGATATTTTTCGCACTGTCTCTTCCGGGGCATGCTCAGCTACCTGAAGTGCGAATCCAAAATAACTTGAGCTACATCATGGGTGGCATAGGGGAGGATGAAGCGAAGGCAATTCAGGCTGAATCTAAAAATTGGACCTTAAGTATTGAATTTTCAGAGTATTTGGATAATCGAGATTCATGGGCATCAGGGGTGCAACTCAAAATTATTAATAGTAAAGGCGAGGCTATTTTTGATGAACTCATCAACGGCCCGATGCTCCTAGTAAATCTGCCTGCTGGTAACTATCAATTAATCGGTACTTACAGCGGAGTTAGTAAAAAAATACCGACTCAAATTACAGTCGGCAAGTCATTACGTGTATCTATGAACTGGCGCTTGGCTAAAGGTGATAAAGCCCAGTCTGATGACAAAACAAGCAATGTTGCAGAATTTGATAAGCGGACAACTCAGATTCAAGAAAACTTCAAAATCATGCAAGAGCAGATGAATCAGATCCGAGCAACTACAGATCCCCAAGAAAGACAAAGACTTTTAAAAGAGCATTGGAACGCAATGCAAGGTAATGCCAATCTAATGCAGGAAGTTTGGGGTACTCGCTTTATGGAGTGTTGCGCCCGCAATGGCAACATGATGGGCGGGGGAAACATGATGGGTTGGGGCGACAATCCTCATTATCCCAACCTGACCCCTGAACAATTAAGACAACATCAGCACATGATGGATCGGTATATAGGGATGCAACAAAATATGATGAACCAAATGATGATGCAACAAAACTATATGTGGATGCATCAATCGCAATAGATTTTGTAATTTTTAAGTGTTAGGCATCTGTGGATGCCATTACTCATATTGGTAAAGAGCATGCTCTTTAATCTCTAGAGACATTAAGCCGTTTGATAGATGGTGAAGTTCTTTAAACATGCCCTGCAAAATCCTAGAATAAATTATATGAATATATTTTCTAAAAATGACATTAAATATGAGGGTCTTAGCTCCCCAAAAATTTTACAAGAATTATTTGATGAGGCTGGAGTAAGTATTAATGGCCCTAATCCTTGGGATATGCGGGTACACGATCCACTTACATATTCTGAGATTTTGTCTAAGTGGTCTTTGGGTATGGGCGAGAGCTATATGGATGGTCGCTGGGATTGCGAAAAACTAGATGAAATGCTTACTAAGTTATTACGTTGCGATATTAATATGCGTGTTCAGGGTTTAGCCAAGGCACGTTTTATCTTTGAGGTTCTTAGAGCCCGATTGGTAAATCTGCAATCCAAAGACCGGGCTTTCCAAGTAGGGGAAAAACATTACGACACCGGCAATGATGTTTTTGAATTGATGCTCGACCCGCAGATGATGTATTCATGTGGATATTGGGAGTTTGCCAATTCATTGCCCCAGGCTCAAGAACACAAGCTAGATCTTATTTGCAAAAAACTCCAACTACAGCAAGGTGAGACCTTATTGGAAATTGGCTGTGGTTGGGGAGGGCTGGCTGCCTATGCAGCCAAAAACTATGGTGTTGAGGTTTTGGGGATTACCGTTTCGAAAGAGCAGCAGCAATTAGCGGCCCTAAGGTGCAAAGGATTACCAGTAAGGATTGAGTTAATTGATTACCGCGATCTAGTCGGAAAATTCGAAAAAATTGTATCTGTTGGGATGTTTGAGCACGTTGGTGAAAAAAATTATCCTATCTATTTTCAGACTATTGATAAGTTGCTTGGTGATGATGGATTATTTTTGTTACATTCCATTGGAAGTGATGTAACTATCTCCAGGACTGATCCTTGGATAGATCGTTATATTTTTCCAAATGGGAAAATTCCATCGGTGATGGAGATTGGTAAGTCTATAGAGGATATTTTTTTAGTAGAAGATTGGCAAAACTTTGGGCAAGATTATGACAAGACCTTAATGTCTTGGCATGCCAACTTTACTAAGAATTGGGGTCAAATATCATCCAAATATAATGATCAATTTTATAGAATGTGGACTTATTATTTGCTCAGTTGTGCTGCTTTTTTTCGTTCACGCCAAGGTCAACTTTGGCAAATTATTCTTTCAAAAAGAACCAGGGCGAGTACTTATCGCTCAATCCGTTTGTCAGCCCCTTGAGTTAAGCCTGCCAATTTCCGAGTGCGCTAACGCCGCGTAATGCCACCTTTAATTCTTATTGACTGCATTGATAAATTAAACTTCTGAATCGAACTACAAGACTTAACAAAAACGTTCTATTGGGCGACTGCATTCTTCCAATAAATATGCAATCGAGTTATAAGAAATTCCGGTTTCCGATGTGAGGCCAATTTCGCAGGTGCGATTAGAGGAGTATCCTTCACAACATCCCGCAACTTCCTCATGAACATGTCGTAGAGCATGAATATTGAGCTCGGGGGTAACAAAGCCTCTATCACCGCCAAAACCACAGCAGCTTACTTGCGATGGCTGGACCACTTGATGAGCGCATGCTGCAGCAACCTTACTCAAGTTGCTCCCTGAACCCTGCAGTCGTGCGCTACAGTTCAAATGAAGCGCTATCGGGTCTTGCTTTTTGTTAATGATGAGACGAGGCAATAAGGCATCATGAGCAAAATCTGGAAAATCTAAAATTTTGACAAGGCCTTCCATGTGATTTTTCATGCGAGTAGAGCAAGGGCTTGCATCAAGTACTATGGGATAGCGACCATTTTCACTGGCAAGTAGTAGGGCAGCCTTTAGTTTGTCGGCTGAGGCATTAGCCTCTCGCTTTAGTCCTCGACTTTCCAATGCCTGACCACAACAAAGACAGTCAAAATCTTTAGGTAGGCGCGGCGCATAACCTGCACGCTCTAATAATGTGATCATCACTTCGGGGAGGGATTTCTGATCTTTAGTATTCCCACCAAATATTCTTCCTCCGCAGGTGGGGAAATACACTACCGGATCGCCATGACTAGACGTTTTTTGTCGTATGGCATTGAGCCTGGTGGCCTTTGGCATTGCTTTGCGCCATGCGCCACTAGATAGCTTATTGAGGATATTTCCACCGACGATGCTTTCAAGCATATGGCCCGCATGGACGCCAAATCGAGAGATGCTTGCCACTGCACTAAAGTGATCATCGGTCCATTGACCAACATGGTGAGCTAGATCACCATGTTTATCTGCTCGTAATTGTCGCACTAGAGAACCAGTATTAATGTCAACTGGACAGGTTGAAGAGCATAGACTGCAACCAGCGCAGGTATCTAGACCCATGTACTGAAATTGCTTTTCTAATTCTTGTGAGTTTTTCCCAGTGGCTTTGCGATGCGAAATTTCCCGCCATCCGACAATGCGCTGTCGTGCAGAAAGGGTAAAGCCATGAGAAGGGCAGAGTGTTTCACAAAACCCGCATTCAATGCAGCGATCAATTAATTCATCTGCTGCAGGCATCGGCTTGAGATTTTTAATGTGCGCCTCTGGGTCATCATTAATAATGACCCCAGGGTTCAGAAGATTATCTGGGTCAAATAAAGCTTTAATCTGACGCATCAGTTGCGTTGCTTGATAGCCCCATTCCAGCTCCACAAATGGAGCCATATTCCGCCCGGTACCATGTTCCGCTTTCAATGAGCCGTCGTACTTTTCAACTACGAGTTTGGCGACCGCATCCATAAAATGTTGGTAGCGCTGTATTTCAGAGGCGCTATTAAAATCTTGAGTAAAGACAAAATGTAGATTGCCTTCTAGTGCATGCCCAAAAATAATCGCTTCATCGTAGGCAAACTCCTTAAAAAGTTGTTGAAGATCTAAGGTAGCAGAAGCTAAAGAGGCAATCGGGAAAGCTACATCTTCAATAATGACGGTGGTTCCCTTTTTGCGCATGGCGCCTACCGACGGAAATGTGCCCTTGCGCACCTTCCAATAGGTCTCGCATATTTTTTCATCTTTTGAAAAATGGGGAATGTCTACCGTTGGAATGTCTTTGATCGCATCCAGGGCTGCTGCTATTCGTTGCTCTAGTAACGCTTCATTGTCTGCGCGCACCTCAATGAGTAGGGCAGCGGCATCCTTATCTAACTGTGTGATGATCGACGGCAAGTGTGGGGTCTTTTCAACCGATCGTAGCGCTGCCCGATCTAGTAATTCCACTGCTGAGATCGACAACGGCTTCAACTGAACGACGGCATCGCATGCACTTTTAATATCTGGAAAGAAGACTAAGGCACTGGCTTTATGGGGATCTTCATTGACAGTTCGGTAGGTGATATTAGAGATAAAACCGAGAGTACCCTCTGATCCAATCATTAAGTGCGACAAGATATCGATTGGATCTTCAAAATCAATTAGAGCGTTAATGCTATAACCCGTTGTGTTCTTGATCTTATATTTGTGACGGATGCGCTTAGCTAAATCAGGGTTTTCTGTAGTCTGTTTAGCTAAATGACTGAGTTGCTGCAAGAGGTAGGGGTGAGAGTTCTTAAAGTCATTGATGCTCTGGATATCACCGGTATCTAGAACGCATCCGTCGGGGAGTACCACTCGAAGGCTGACTAAGGTTTGATAAGAGTTTTGACTGATACCGCAGCACATACCACTCGCATTGTTAGCGGCGATCCCACCAATTTTGCAGCTGTTGATTGAGGCTGGGTCTGGGCCAATTTTTTTGCCATGTGGCGCCAACAATTGATTGACCTGAGCACCGACCATTCCAGTGCCGACCTTGACGGTCTGTGCACCGTCGCCAATTTCACAGGTAGCAAAGCCTTCGCCTATCAAAGCTAGCACCCCATTAGTAATAGCTTGGCCCGACAAACTAGTGCCGGCAGCGCGGATAGTCACCGGTAATGAATACTGACTTCCAACAGACAAGACTCGCTGCATGTCGCTTTCCGTTTGAATCACGGCAATCACTTCCGGTATGAGTCTATAGAAACTAGCATCTGTACCATAGGCCAGCAAACGCAATGGATCGGTAATCACCGATGCAGGGTTTAAGTACAGTCGTAGTTCTTTGGCTACCTGACTCACATATCCCTTTTTATATTATTTGGTTAAGTGGTAATACCACTATTAAGATAATGCTATAGACTTATATAGCAACTTAAAACTAGTAATAACCCGTTAACTGTATTAATTTCTTGTTATTATTGGTATTTATTTGACATAGAACAAATAATAGTAAAGTGGTAATACCAATATGAACAAAATTATTCAATCTGATCTTCGTATTTCTGACAGGGTCGTTAAGGTTTTGGAGGTCCAGATTTTGGAGGGCTCATTAAAGCCTGGTGAAGCGCTTCCATCAGAACGAGATTTGGCCATTGAAATTGGTGTATCCAGACCCACCATTCGAGAAGCAATTCGGACATTGGTATCGCGAGGAATGCTCTCAACTCGACATGGCAGCCGCACTGTAGTTACGGATAAGCTAGATGCTAATTTTATAGATTCATGGCAGGAGATGTTATTTAACCATCCCAATATCCAACGCGATCTATTAGAGTTTCGTCATATTCTAGAAGGGCAAGCTGCCTTCTTTGCAGCACAAAGAGCGACAGAAATTGATTTGGTGAGATTGGATCAGGCCCATCAAAAATTAGAAGAAGCTTATGCGAAAGATAATTTAAAAGACTGTATTAACGCTGATGTTGCGTTTCATCAAGCCATTGCTGAGGCCTCTCATAATGTGATGATTGGCCATCTATCTGCCTCGTTACTCAAATTAATTAATGGGCACGTGACCAAGAATCTAGAGTTTTTGCGTGCCCAGCCGAATCAATGGCAGATGTTAGTAAATCAGCATCGTGCAATATGGGAGGCCATCCGAATTCGCAACCCAGAGGCAGCTTCAATAGCGGCTAGAGGCCATATTGAGTTTGTGATTGAGAATATGAGGGCTGATACTGAGACGAATGAGCGATTACAAAGCGCAATGCGCAGGTTGGGCTCAGCGTAGTTAGTACGTTGTACCCTTAGTTTAATTTGGTGTTCAATTGGGTTTGGCTAAGAGACGTATTCAGTTAGTGATTTGACGTCAATGCCTCTTATGGGTCTAGTAAAGCCTCCGGAGCTTCATTG
>Ga0194059_1001096_pt1 | contig 11784 bp, 13 predicted proteins | sample SepL6211m_MetaG_FD_163426 | JGI IMG/M metagenome (GOLD analysis project Ga0194059, IMG submission 163426) | Anoxic zone freshwater microbial communities from boreal shield lake in IISD Experimental Lakes Area, Ontario, Canada - Sep2016-L626-11m | ecosystem: Environmental > Aquatic > Freshwater >... | reverse complement strand
TCCCAGTCTCCATTTCCGTTAAAATCTAAATACCATATACCATTAACAAAAACACCTATTTCAGCTTTTCCATCACCATTCCAATCTCCAGTAATGGGCAATGTGCATAAAACACTCGCCAATGCCTTGTTTGCACCTACAATGCAAAACAACGCAACAATTATACATGTAAATAATTTTAAATACTTTTTCATACGTTTTTTATTTTAGTCATGTTTGCATATAAATTATATCATCATTTTTGCTTCAAAACAACAAACTTTTCAGCTTTATTTCAATTCCTGAATATTAATTTGTTTTTTTATTAAGTATTGAATTTATGGGAAAAATACCTTATAATAAAAAAATGGAAAAAGATGTTGTGTTCAGCTCAAAAAGAGCTTAAAAATACTAAATCAAAATGACAAAAATCACGATTTAGACGTCTTGACAATCGTCTATCAATCGTCTATAATACGTCTATATGGCGTAATTGAAAAATGACAATGTTTAATCCAAAATACACAATTTCTAATCGGTTATTGGCCAATATAAAGAGAATAACTGAGATCGTTGCCGGCTTGAATAGTCGGAGTTTTTCGGGTGTAATTTTGGCTGAATTGGAAAAAAGAGCCAGGGAAATATCAGCTTTCTCTTCGACTAGTATAGAAGGAAATCCTTTGCCATTAACTGATGTAAAAAGACTACTTAAAAACAAGCCGGAGCATATCCGTGACAGTGAAAAAGAAGTTCTTAATTATAACAAAATCTTAATTGAATTGAATGATTCAATCAAAAATCAGGAGCAATTTTTTGATTTGTCACTAATTTTAAAAATTCAAAAAACAGTAACTGAAGATTTGATTGAAAAGCATCGCTCTGGAAAAATAAGACAAGAACCAGTCTTTGTTAACAATCCAAAGACACGCAAAACAGTTTATTTGCCACCTGAGCATGCTGAAGTACCTGAACTAATGAGTGAATTGATTAAATGGACCACTGAAAATGAAAATAAGATTGATTCATTAATTTTGGCTGGAGTTTTTCATAAGCAAATGGTGATCATCCATCCTTTTGTTGATGGCAATGGGCGAACTGCGAGATTGGCAACCAAAGTTTTACTTGCGAAAATGGGACTAAACACCTTCAATCTTTTCAGCTTTGAAAATTATTACAATCAAAATGTGAGCAAATATTTTCAAGAAGTTGGATTGCTTGGAAATTATTATGATATCAATGACGCTATAGATTTCACTTCTTGGTTGGAATATTTCACTGATGGTATTATCGACGAATTACTCAGGGTTGAAAAGCAGCTGGGTCAGGAAGCAGCATCTCCAGAGAATGAATTAAAAATATTTCATAAAAAAATTATTGCATATATTGAAAAACATGGTTTTATTAGCGATCGCGACTACGCAAAATTGACTGATAGAGCCAAGCCCACCAGAAATCTTGATTTCAGAAAATTGATAGAATTAAACATGATTGAAAAGCAGGGAAATGGAAAAGCGACATATTATAAATTTAAGAAATAAGGATGACTAGAATATAATTAAAAAATAAGTTACAATTATTGGGTAGGTAAGACGTTGCATTCAGCTCAAAAAGAGCTGAAAATGATCATTTTTCAATTCTCAATTTTCATTGAATTAGCAATGGAACAATTTCCAAGCAAATACAATCTGGAAGAAAGAACTGCGCTTTATGGTGAAAGTGTTATAGGCTTTTGCAAAAGCGTAAAACAGGATATAATAACAAGACCAATAGTGAGTCAATTAATAAGAAGTGGAACTAGTATTGGAGCAAACTATTGTGAGGCGAATAATGCCAGCTCGAAGAAGGATTTTAGAAATAAAATATTTATCTGCAAAAAAGAAGCACAGGAAACAAAATATTGGCTCAGGATGATCGCTGGATGCATGAATGATAGAAAAGATGAAACAAGAAAGCTTTGGCAAGAAACTCAAGAATTAACCATGATATTTCAAAAAATAGTAAATTCAATAGACAAAAAAGGTGCAAATGAAAATTAGTATTTAATTATTTTGAATTGAAAATTGCATTTCTCATGGCGGCGTAATTGAAAATTGTTTTTTTGATCATTCACTGTAAATTGTGAATTGAAAATTGAGAATTAAGGGTATTGTATAAAATTGACCAGTATGAATAATAATATTGCCATAAAAGTATCTGGAGTCAGTAAAACCTTCCGCATTCCTCACGAAAAGGTGAGTTCAGTTCGTGGTGCAATGACGAGCGCATTCAAAAAAAAGTCTTTCGAAGAATTCAAAGCATTGGATGACATTTCTTTTGAAGTTAAAAAAGGGGAGTTTTTTGGCATCATTGGAAGAAATGGTTCTGGCAAATCAACATTGTTGAAAATTCTGGCTGGGACCAGCATATTGAAAGAAAAAAGCCTTACTTGCGGTATTAATCAGTGTGGCACAGGTGTTCCTCTACTATTGACAGAATGTTCAGATGTGCTACTATTAACTTACTAAAACCACCCGTCCTGACCCTTTGGGCATGGCGGGGTTTTATTTTGCAAAATAAAAAGGTATGGTCAAAAATTTAAAACAAATAAAAAGGGTGGCAGTGTATATTGATGGAAGTAATTTATACTATAAACTTCGGGATTGTGAAATTAAGAACATAACATATTTTGGTTATGCTGCACTTTCTGATTTTTTAGCGGAAAATAGGAGAATTATAGCTAAGAGATATTATGTTGAAGTCGTTCGCTCCAAGGAGGGTGATAATAAATCAAAAAAGATGCAGGAAGGACAGGTTCAATTGTTCAATCACCTGCAATCAAAAAAAGAAAATTTCAATGTTCAAAGAGGATATTTGATGAAGAATGATGGAGTTTTTCATGAAAAGGGTGTTGATGTCAAAATGGCTGTTGATCTTTTGGTTGGAGCGTATGAAAATTTATATGATGTTGCAATTTTGATATCTTCAGATACTGACCTAATACCAGCAATACAAAAAGTTAAGCAACTTGGCAAAGAGGTTGAATATATTGGATTTTCGCATAAGCCAAGTTATGGGCTGATTAAGAATGCAAATGAAACAAGGCTATTAACTAAAAATGAGATAGGACAATTTCAGGTAGAAAAGCCAGAAGGAAAATGATTGTTCCTTGTTTGCATCCCGCATTTATCTGCACAATATGAAGTACGTAGGCGAAAAACAAGTGATGAGCGTTAAGGAATTTTGAAACGTAGCGACCGCCAGCAGACGCAGGAGCGAAGTGTAAATTCTAGCAAAGAACGAAGTTTTTGCCACAGTATCTTCATCCTGTGCGAGTTTTCTTTCCTCCAGGTTTCTTTTGCGGAAAAAGAAATGTGGAAAAGCACTCGGAAAACATTGAATTTATAAGAAGAATCATTTATAATATAAAAATGGATAAAGACATTGCAATTAGCTTCAAAAATGCATATTTTGGCTTGTTGTATGATGTTATTTGTTTTATAATATAGGCTATATGGTAACAGAAATATATATAAACAGGATTAAAGAAATTTTGCAAAAGCATCTCAATTCAAATGAGAAGGTTTTTGTTTTTGGCTCAAGTGTGGAAAATGAAAAATTTGGTGATGTTGATTTGGCTGTATTTTCTGAGCAGGCCGTGGATGAAACAAAATTGCGCCATATTAGAGAAGATTTGGAGGAATCAACATTGCCATACAAATTTGACTTGGTAGATATTAATCAAACTAATGACCCATTTCGCACTCGCGTGCTCAATGGTCCAAAAATATGGATTATCTAGAAGAAAAACATGCACAACTTGAACAAGCATTGAAAAAATGGAAGGAAGTCTTGGACATGCCATTTTCTGATGTGAGCAGAGACGCCTCAATTCAAAGATATGAGTTTTCTTTTGAATTGCTCTGGAAGGTGATGAAAAAATATCTCAATGAAATTGAGGGATTTGAGTGTAATTCACCAAAGTCATGTTTTAGAGAGATTCGTATGCCACTTGAATTGAGTGATGCTGACATTGAAACATGCATAAGCATGACGGAGGACAGGAATTTGTCTGTTCACACGTATTCAGAAGAGATGGCGAATAATTTGTATGCAAAATTACCAGAATATTCCAGAATTTCAAAATTAATTGCAAAAAAGATAAAAGAAAAGGCGAAGATATAAAAAATATGAAAGACGATATTGCCATAAAAGTATCTGGAGTCAGTAAAACCTTCCGCATTCCTCACGAAAAGGTGAGTTCAGTTCGTGGTGCAATGACGAGCGCATTCAAAAAAAAGTCTTTCGAAGAATTCAAAGCATTGGATGACATTTCTTTTGAAGTTAAAAAAGGGGAGTTTTTTGGCATAATTGGGCGAAATGGTTCTGGCAAAAGCACACTACTCAAAATTTTGGCTGGAATATATCAAGCCGACAAAGGAAGTGTGAAAATAAATGGGCGCATTTCACCGTTTCTGGAATTGGGAATTGGCTTCAATCCGGAACTTTCTGGACGTGACAATGTGTATCTCAATGCTACGGTTTTAGGATTAACCAAAAAAGAAATTGACAAGAAATTTGATGACATTGTGAAATTCTCAGAATTGGAAAGATTCATTGATCAAAAATTGAAAAATTATTCTTCTGGAATGCAAGTGCGCTTGGCTTTTTCTGTTTCGATTCATGCCAATCGCGAGATTTTGCTAATGGATGAAGTGCTGGCAGTAGGGGATTCAAATTTTCAGTCAAAATGTTTGGAGGAGTTTAGTAAATATCGAGATATGGGGAAGACTGTGATTCTGGTTACGCATGATATTTCAGTAGTTCATCGTTATTGTGATAGAGCCATGCTCATTAGAAGTGGAAAGGTCATGAAAATAGGCAAGGCTGAAGACGTTGCGAATGAATATGTTTATAATAATATGTCTGATGAGGAAAAAAGACTTGCTATTTTTGATAAGGAGAAAAGTAAATTAACCGTTAAAGATGAAAAAGGAACTAAAGAAATTGAGATAATTAATGTTAAAATTTTTAATAATGAAGGTGATGAGAGGAATGTCCTGATTTCTGGTGAACGAGTTACTTTCAGATTGGAATATGATATAAATGATGATAGTAATTTGAATAACATGGTAATAGGGTTGGGCATTCATTTAAGAGAAAATAATCAATATTGCTTTGCTTTAAATTCTTTTGTTGATAAATTTGAATTACAGAAAGATCTTATCAGCAGGGGATTTGTTGATATTGAGATTCCAGAGCTTATCATGAATGCCGGGATGTATAATGTGAATGTTATTATTTCAAGGGATGAAGTTAATTTGAGTAGGCCGATACATTTTATTGGAAATATCAGAAGTTTTTCTGTTCAAAATATTAACTATAGCGAGGGATTATTTAATATAAAACATAATTGGAAATAATAAAAAATATTTTTATGGAATTTACAGGAGAAAGAATGATGGAGGAAATTAACGATGGCGGCATGTATGCTGAGCACATGGTTAGATATCAATTTGCATCTCAATTTGTTAAAAATAAATCAATTCTTGATCTGGCTTGTGGTAGTGGATATGGCTCAGTTTTTTTAAAAAAAATGGGAGCAACTCATGTTAAGGGTATTGATTCATCAGTTGAAACTGTGAGTTATTGTAATGCTAAATATAATGATGTGGGTGTTGATTTTGTTGTAGGTAACGTTAATAATATAACTTCTGATGATAATTCTGTGGAGGTTATTGTTTCAATGGAGACACTTGAACATGTTGATTCGGAAACACAGCATAAATTCTTAGGTGAGGTCAGTAGGGTTTTGAAGGATGATGGTGTTTTTATAGTTTCAACTCCTAACATAGCAGTTACTCCAGGTAATAACCCTTTTCATCTTAAGGAATTGACGTACTTGGAATTTTCAGAATTACTCAATAAGTATTTTTCAAATGTAAAAATATTCTTTCAAGATAATGTTGAAGCTAGTTTCATTACCTCTGATGATTTTTTAAAAAAAGATGTTGAAAATGTTTGTACTGATTTTAACGTAATAAATTCTGGAAAATTAGCATCAGAAAATTGTTTGTATTTTATCGCCGTTTGTGGAAAGAAGGATGTCTTATTTGATGAGAAATATGTAGTATTGTCTGATTCTAGGCCATGGAAAAAGGAAATTGAATGTATTAATGAAGCTTTAAATAATAATGATGTTAATTTGCAGCTATTGCAAAGTCTTAACAAGATTAAATCTATGGAAAATTCTGTATTTTGGAAACTTAGATCTAAATATATTAAAGTTAAGGGATTTTTCAAATAATCATTCCATTGTAAGAATTTTTTTATAAAATCCAAATATGAAGAATAAAAAAATAGTGTATGTTGCACCAAGTCTGGATGTTTCAGGTGGTATTGCGATAATATTGCAACATGCAAATAGACTTACTAAAATTGGATATGATGTGAAATTATTGAATATTGGTCCCGCAGTTTCTGAAATTGATTGGTTTGTTAATGATGTTCCTATTTTGAATTCAAAAGATTTATTGGATGCTGGTAAATTTGACATAGTGATAGCAACTCATTATAGTACTGTAAAGTTTGTAAAAAAAATAAATTCATCAAGAAAGATATATTTTGTTCAGTCAGATGAAAGACGATTTGATATTGATAACATTAAAAGCATTGCTGAATGTGAGGCAAGTTATCATGAAAATTTTGAATACATGACTGAGGCAATATGGATTCAACGATGGCTAAAAGAAGAATTTGGACATGACGCTTATTATATTCCAAATGGCTTAGATTCAGAATTGATCCATAAGACTAATTTAATTGAAAAAAAAATAAAAAAAATAAGAGTTCTTCTTGAGGGTCCTATTGATATTGAATGGAAGGGGATGGCTGATGCATATAATGCGGTTAAGGATTTAGATTGTGAACTTTGGATTGTAAGTAGTCATGGCAATCTTAAGGATGGTTGGGTGTGTGATAAATTTTTTCACAGAGTCGCATTTGATAAAATGAAGGAAATTTATTCATCTTGCGATATTTTTATTAAGATGAGTAGGGTGGAAGGTTTTTTTGGTCCACCGATGGAGGCTATGGCTTGTGAGTGTGCGGTTATCGTTGGAAAAGTAACTGGTTATGACGAGTATATTGTAAATGAGTACAATGCTTTAGTTGTTGATGCTGGAGATGTGAATGCCGCTAAGAATGCGGTTAAGCGGTTAATCGAAGACGATGACTTACGTGCAAAATTAATATTGAATGGTAAAATAACTGCATCTCAATGGACTTGGGATAAATCTATTTCTTTATTGGAGGATATTTTTAATAATCCTCATATTGATAAATATTATACTGAATTTTTTCCAGAAAAATATAAATATAATGATGTAATTAAAAAGATTCTATTAGATGTTGCTATTGTTGATAATGACAATCTTAAATTAAGTAGGGAAACAATTTTTCAAAAGAACAGTGAAATTGCTATTCTTAATGATGAAATTTCACTTATAAAGTCTTCAAAATTTTGGAAGATAAGAAATTTTTATATGAAGATAACTGGTAAGATTTAAAAATGCTATTATGTATCACTTGAAAGATATTTCTTCTGATAATTTTATTAAATCCTTGATTTCTTGTCTCATTGCATGGTCCAGGTGAAAATCAACAACTTTAATCATTTCAATGCAAAATCTTACAATATTGTGCATTGCTTGCATATAAAATTGATCCTTATATCCATTTTGAAGCATAAAAATTGAAAGAAGATTCCCATGAGGCATTTCAGATAGGCTGCGATATGAATCATAAAATGTATCAGCATCAATAAGTCCACTTTTTTTTGATAGCTCTTCATATTTAGGAAATGAATTTAATTCACTGATTTTCACCTTACTGATTTCAGGTAAATTAACGTCATTTAATCCCTTGTAATGCTTTTCAAATAAGCTATTTTTGTATCCATTATTTTTATCTCTCATGTGTGATAGTAAGCAACTTCTTAGTAATTCTTTTTTTGTAATCATGTCCTGATCTTCAGATTTTTGATTACTGAACCACAGTATCTTTAATAATTTTTCCATCATGGTCCTTGTTGGATATATTGCATAGTGCTTAAATTTATTTTTACCCAAAGCTAATGCAAAATCACCATCATCCCAAAAACTATTAACAATGGAAAAGAAATAGCTGTGCCGTTCTGTTTTCATTTCTTCTTTGGAATTTTTAAAATCATCAAGAAGATTCAATTGTTTTTGGGCAGTTTTTCTTAATAGCTTATAGATATTTTCCAATCTAACTCTTCTTTGCTTGTAAGATAGCGACATCCATTTTTTCTTGTTGTCATCTTTTTTCATCTTATGCTGATATTTAAAATACTTATTTTTTTATAAATTCGACAATTTTCTCTATTTTTTCTTTATTCTTATAATATAGTGGTCTTATTATGTTAACCAAGCCTAACTTGCTAAAAAATACAAATGCTAAATGTTTTACATTACTCCTGTCTAGTGAAAATTTTATAGGAGTATCGTTAATTTCTTTTTTATTTTTTTGAATATATCGGTATATCATTTTCGAATCAAGTTCCTCATTTGTTGACATTTTTGTAACAAATTTTTCATAATAATGATCAAATTCAGCTGCATTTTCTTTTTCTGTTTTTAATTTTGGAATCATTTTTATTTTTTCCAAGATCAAAAGGTTATCTTTTTGGATATCCTCTATTATTTTAGATATCTCATCGACTGGATTATCAACACCAACAATCCATCCTGCGCCAGTCTTGCTGATACGTTCTTCCTGCGCCCCCAATCTGAGTGCTATCACTGGAAGGTAATGTAACCATGACTCGGATATGGTGAAGCTGAATGTTTCTGGACATATTGAAAGCACTAGTGAGATGTTTATTTTATTTTTTAGTATTATTTTACCTAAGTCATTTTTCTTGTATGATCCAGTAATTTTTACATTCGTATATTTTTTAATAGAAAGTAATGAATCATTATCTTCTATTTTTCCTATGATAAAAAAGTTCACGTTGCTATTATTTGCAAATTTTTTAACAACATCCTTAAATATCTTAGAGCCTTTTATTTCGGAAAATGTTCCTATGTGTGCTATATTTATTTTTTTCACATCTTGATTATGGATAACTCCCACTTCCTCTGTTTGACTGCCATGTTCAATGACTAATGTTTTTTCTTCTGATATAATATCGGGAAAAAGGTCTTGTGTTTTATTTTTTAAAAACAATGAGGGGAAAAAGAATAAATCTATAAATGGAAGTACATGTTTTTTTATGTAATTCCTTCTCGTCTCTTGAAAATCTTGCTGTTGGATGTTTGTTCCTATTCTGTAGTTTAAGCACTCCTTGCATGTATGTTCATCCTTTTCATAGTTGCAAAATTTATACGTATTTAGTTTCGGCTCATATTTTGTCAGTATGAACGATGGGCAGTACAGAAGAAAGTCATGGGCTGTAAAAAAAATTGGTTTTTTGAGAGACTTTGTTAATTCAAATAGGCTCAACGGCAAATCTTGTGGTGTTTGAAAATGAACTAAATCTATATTGAATTTAGTCAAGATTAATTCCCAGACGGATTCAATTTCAGAATGGCTGAATTCAGTAATTGAGAATTTATTTTTAAAGTTGAAGATGAATCTTATTTTTTCTCCGTCATTTTTGTATAGTACTAATATTATCTTGTTATCTTTTCTATAAATGACATACTTATTTGAGTCATTTTCTGAATTATTGATCAAGTTTTTTATGTGCAGGAGTGCACCAGATGGATATTTGTCAACCTCATTCACTGAGACATAGAGAATGCCTGGTTTTTTCATCGACTCAGTCTCCATGTTGAATTTGATGTTGTTGTATATTGGAAAAAATGGATTCTCTTTTTCAAATTTAAGAAGAAGCTTGTTTAATTCTGGAAATCTTCCATGTAATATTTTTGTATTTTTTTCAACTAGTTCCTTCTTCTTTTCAAAATGCTTGAATGTCATGCTTCCTTTGTGAAGTATGAAAGTTGCATCATCGAGAACGTGCCTATATCCAATCCTGTATGCCCTCATACCAAAATCATTTTCTTCTCCATATCCCTTGCCATAAATCTGGTCAAGAAAACCAACCTTTTTTATAACTTCACGCTTAATATACATGCAAAAACCAACAGGAGATGGTATTTCTGGATATATTTTTTGTGATACTTTTTCAATTAAATTTGATATTGATTCAAGAGTGAATCCTTTTGGAATTTCATTATCATCCCATTGTGTCGGAAATGAGACTATTGCTGCATTATTTGCCAGCGGTGTCACTGTGCCAATTTTTTTGTCACTGTATGCGCAATTTCTCATTTTACTTAACCAATTTTTAGTAACTATTGTGTCACTATTAAGTAAGACAACATCGTTATTATCATATTTCATTCCACGATTAACACTCCCAATAAATCCAAGATTATCATCATTATTTATTATAATGACATTTTCATCATTTTTATCTTTAATTTTCTTTAGATATTGCAATAGCGAATCTTCCTGACTGGAATCATTTATTATGATGAGCCTGTAGGTTCCTTTTTCTGTGTTTTTTAGAATACTTTCAAAACAATCCTTAAAAAAGTCATACCCATTGTATAGTGGAACTATTATACTTGTAATTTCCATAAATTATATTTTTTTAATTAGCATTCTTACATAACCAGTGGCTGGTATTTGAATGCTTGTAATTATGCCCCTGTCTTTAGAAAAAAATGAGTACAGGGCAATCTGCCAAATGCTTATAGGCATTAAGTCTTTCAATACGTAGTTGTATAGGGGCTTCTTTTTTGATAGATGCTTCAATAGTCGATTTCTTAAAAATAAAGGTAACCATTCAAATGATTTTTCGCCTGTGTGTAATTCTATTAAATTGTATCTATTTGGAAATTCTAAAAAGAAGAAACCACCTTTTTTAAGAGTGCGCAAATGTTCTTCAATGTAACTACGTGGGTTTTTAGTGTGCTCAATAATATGGCCAGAGCAAATCATCGAAAAAAAATCATCAGTATATGGAAGCCTTGCTCCATCGTAAAGATCAACATGCATTGAATTGTCGTTTGCAAGTCTTTTTTTTGCTATATTTACATATTCAGTAGTGACCTCTGTTCCATATATTTCTTCAAAATCAAATTTTTTGGCAACTATCATCTCACTCCCGATTGAGCATCCAGATATAAGCATTTTTTTTCTTGTTTCATCGTTGATGAGTGGGGTGAAATAATTGAATCGATCTATAAATCCACCATCTATATTCATGAGATTGTTCACATTCTGCTCCAGATTTATTTGACCTAAATTTTTCAAATATTGTGAAATGGATTCCTTGGTTGCTTCTTCGATTTTTGGATTTAGTTCGATTTTTGTCATTGTTTTTTATTTGTGAGATATTTAATGGTGCTATTTTCAATTATTAGATTTAGCTCTTTGTATTCAGCATATATAGTAATTTTTTTTAAAAACATTACCATAGCTACTCCTGTCGACATGCCAACTACCATCAGCAGTATATTTAATACTACAGTAAAGTATAGCATAAATTTACCTTATTCATTATTGTTTTATCTTAAGACGTTTATTGAAAATATTCAAGACATAAAGATAGAAAAAGAGGGTCTGCAAATTTTGCAGACCCTCTGATATGTGTATTTTACCATTTACCAACAATTGGTATAGCTCCCGCAATACCACCGAATGTTTTAACAACATCTGAAGTATCCCAAGTGCCATTGCCATTCATATCAAGATACCAAGTACCATTTACAAAAACACCTATTTTTGATGTTC
>Ga0194059_1001095_pt1 | contig 11795 bp, 11 predicted proteins | sample SepL6211m_MetaG_FD_163426 | JGI IMG/M metagenome (GOLD analysis project Ga0194059, IMG submission 163426) | Anoxic zone freshwater microbial communities from boreal shield lake in IISD Experimental Lakes Area, Ontario, Canada - Sep2016-L626-11m | ecosystem: Environmental > Aquatic > Freshwater >... | reverse complement strand
GTTTCTGAAGGATATACTAAAAATTTATCTTTATTTAATGAAAGTGAAGATAATAGCGAAAGATATACTTTAAAACTACCAACTGACGAACAAGCGGCTCCTGCTCCCGCACCACAACCACAACCACAACCAGCACCTGTACCTGCTCCGGCTCCAGCTCCAACACCTTCACCTGAAGATGATATGGGAATGGAAGATGATATGGGAATGGAAGATGATATGGGAACGGAAGATGATATGGGAGGTGAAGAAGGCCAAGATGATGAACCTGTAACTTTAAAAACAATTCAAAAATTAACAGGTAAATTAGCTCAAAAATTAAGAGCATTCTCTTCAATCGAAGAAGATGGTATGACCTCTAACGATACAAAATACGTTATTAATTCAGTTTTATCGGCACTTGATTTAGATTCATTAGAAGAAGATGACAAAGAAGAAATTATGTCAAAATTTGAAGGTGGAAATGAAGAAGGAATGGATGATGAAGGTATGGGTGAAGAAGGTATGGGTGATGAAGGAATGGGTGAAGAAGGAATGGAAACTGAACCACCAGTATCACCTGAAGGTGAAATGGCCGAAGATTTTATGGGTGGAGATGATGATATTAAGAACCCTGAAGAATTTGTTAAAAAGATATTTGATATGGATGAAGAAGAATCTATGGATGATGAATACCCAAGACATGGAATGAGAAAAAGAAAAAGTCGTGAAGACCATAGATTACAAGACCATGAAGCAACTAGAATGGAAGATATGATTGAGGGTATGTTTACCGAATCTAAAGTAGACAATATCTTAAAAAAGTATTTTAAAATTGATGAAAGAGAAAGAGTTATTTCTGAAGAAAAAAAGAAAAAACAATTAATTAATTCTGGTAATGATAAAAAAACAGTTCAAAGAATTAAAACTTTATCTGAAAGTATTTCTCAAGAAATTTCGTCAACTAAAATTATTACAAAATATCCAAAAGCAAAACTTTTAGGTAAGAATAAAAATAGTAACTTAGTGTTCGAATACAATAATAAAAAACTTAGAGTAACACCTAAAGGTAGTATTCTATGAGTTATTTAATATACGTAAATGAATTAGGACCAAACTATAAAGGAGATAATATTTACGAATTTATCTTCTCTATAGGATTGGAAAATATTTGGGGAGATTCTTGGGAATCTAAACCGGCTAACGGATACCCATCACCACCTGATTTAGAATACGTAAGTAAAGTTGGGGTTTTGAAAAACGATGAGATAACACTATCGGTTATACAAAATTCTGATTATTTTTCAATGATTGACGCGATTGATGGAGTTATCGCATTATCTTGGGAGAATGAAACAGATACTACTAATTTTGAGATAAACAAAAGATTAGTATTTAAATTTGGAGAAACTGAGGAATCGGTAAAAAATAAATTATATGAACGAGACATCGTTCTTGAATTTGAAAAAAAAGTAGTTTATGAAAACTAATAAAAAAATACTTCAGTTAATTAATCACGGTTTTAGTGGTTCACTTCTTTCTGATTTAAACGAGAATCAAATAAATGCGTTACATTTAAGATTATCTGAACAAGTAAAACAAGTTCAGAAAACATCTTATGAACTACCTCCAGATGGTAGTGGAACTTTACCGGCTAACCCTAAAGGATATCAAGTTTCCACTAAAAACGGTAAAACTACTGCAACACCAATGGAAGAAGATTCAACATTAAATGTTGTTAAAGACCCTGACGCGAGTGATGATGGAATGGGGATGTTTGAAGATAAAGAACTTCAAGAGAAATTTGAATCTAAAAAACAACAAAAATACTTTTTCTTAAAATGTGGTGACGGTAAAACCAAAGAACAAAAAAAATGGTGTAAAATGGCTGATGAGTTCGCAAAAAAGACTAACTTTAAAAAATTACCAGAAAAGAAAACAGAAACTAAAGAAACATTTGATATGGGAGATTATTATAAAAAAGTTACAAGTGCCGCGGCAGGGTTGACTAAAAAGAATTTAAACCAAATTTCACCTAGTGTTGGTAGTATTGGTGAAAATGAATTGGAAAAACGTATTATGAGATTAGTTGAAAAACATATTACTCCTAAGATGTCTAAGAAAGACTTCTTATCTTTGGTATCTGAACAAGGAACAAAAGAAAAAGAAAGAACTAAGGAAAAGGAAAAAACTAAGGAAAGAGAACATGGTACACCTTACAGTCCTAAGCCGGGTCCTGCAAAGGCTCCAAAGGCGAGTAAACATGAAGTTGACGAACAAGGTGCTCCAACTATAGCACCTTCAAAACCAAAAACAAAAGAAACAACAAAACCTGGAACTCCTTATAGTCCTAAACCAGGACCTGCAAAAGCTCCAAAGGCGGGTAAAGAAAACTTACCAAATTGGTTATCATTTAACACAATCGGAATTAAATTAAAATAATATGAGCCTGAATTTAAAAATGGAAAAAATATTAAGAACTAAGAAAAACTTAGAAAAAAAGTCATTATCTGAAGGTCTAACAAAACGTGAACTTTCTCTTTTAGCTGAGATTAAATCGAGTTTAAGAGAAGCTCCGATTGATTATGAAGGACCTGAAAGAATGGAGCCAGGAATTGAAAGAAAAATCACTTCTAAAGAAACCCCATATAATAAACATCCCGCAATGCCAGGTGGTGATAGAGATTTTGTTGAGTTAGTATCATCTAAAAGATTTAAAGACTCTGTAGATAAAGTTAGACGTTACTTAGGTGACACAACGGCACTACAAGGTAGAAATCCATTAATGAACCTTATGGGTATGGCTATGGGTGGTTTACAACAAATTACAAGAATTGAAAGTCAAAACAAAGAATACCTTGAAAATTTAGCGATTGATTTAGTTAAAAAAGAACTTGGAATTCCTAAGGGAGCTTTACAGTTTGATGCTAAATTAGTACATGGTGGTATGGGAGCGGCTGAAGGTATGAGAACTGAACCTCAAGAACCTGAAAAAGAAGATGTTGAAGACGCTTTTAAAAAGGCGGAAGAACATAAGGAAGACTTATTAAATTTCGCAGATTCATTTGAACAATTTAATTTAGAGAAAGCAAAAAGAAGATTTATTAACTCATTAATACAAGGTGCCGCGTTTAAAGGTGGACATATGTATGTTTTAGTTGGTGAAGAATTAAATAGATTAGACCCACAATTATTGAACCTTTATGGTGTAACACAATCAATCATGGAACATATGTATTGGATTTATCCTGACATGGAAGGTATGGCTGGTTCAGGTGGTGGACAAATGGGTCAAAGTGAGGTTGATGAAGAAACTGACCCACCAACGGTTATAGCAAGAGCGGCAACATTTCCATTACTTATTCATGAATTAGTAAAAGGTGTTTATGAAGTGTTTGGAACTCACGGTTTACCTGATGACCCAAAACAACAAGAATTGGTTATGAACGCTGAAGATACTTTACCAGCGGAGATATGGGATTCAAGATTAGGACCTGTATTTTGGGAAAAATTACAAGATGCGTATCCTGTTGAATTATTTGAAGATGATATGAAACATATCCAACATTATTTATTCATGAGATTTTCAAAATTAGAAGCTAAAGAATTTTTTAGAGTTGCAAAATTAATATTAAACGGTGACCCACAAGGTGCCAATTTTATTCAAAGAATGGTTAATGAAATTGTTTCAGATTTAAAGAAACAAGATTATGAAGATAGTATGTCAAAAGGTGATGATGACGATGATGATTTTAATCCAGATGATGTTGATTTATCCTCTTTAGGTTTATAAAATAAAGATTAAACTTACTTAAACCCTCATTTATTAATTTAAATGGGGGTTTTGATATTTATATAAAAATGGACTTATGAGTTTAACAAAAGAACAGTTATTAATGGAGTATGTGAAATGTATGAGGGACACTCCTTATGCGTTAAGAACTTACTTACAGACATACGATAATACAGTATCAAAATATGTTCCATTGGAATTATTCCCTGACCAAATTTCATTACTAGAAGATTATGAAACTCATAATGAAAATATTGCGTTAAAATACCGTCAGGCAGGTGTAACTACGGTTACTGCAGGATGGGCATCAAAAAAATTAGTATTTGCTAAAAAAGAAAGACCTGAGAAAATCCTAATTATTGCCAATAAGTTAGATACATCTGTTGAGATGGCGAATAAAATTAAAGCGTTTGTTGGTCAATGGCCAGCATGGACTAATGCGGGATTTTCAGTAGAAAAAAATTCACAAAAACATTATAAATTAACTAATGGGTGTGAGGTTAAAGCGGTTGCAACTTCAAAAGATGCTTTACGTGGATTTACACCGACAATATTAATATTTGATGAGGCGGCCTTTATTGAAGCTGATGGTGATTTTTGGTCTGCGTGTATGGCCTCCCTATCGACAGGTGGTAAAGTAATTGTTGTATCAACACCAAATGGTTATGATGCAATTTATTATGAAATTTATGACCAAGCATTACGAAACATGAATGATTTTAAAATCACTGAAATGTTTTGGTATAGAGACCCAAGATATACTAAGGATTTATATTTGGTAAAAACTGAAAATGTTATTCATTATTTATTAAATAAAGAAGAGTACGAAAAAGATAATATTATAAGTTGGACCGATATTCCATTTGAATCTAGAGATTATGTTAAACTTAGAGAAATTATGGATGAGGGGTATAAACCTTGTTCCTCTTGGTTTGAAGGGATGGTTAAAAAACTTAAATACGACAAACGTAAAGTATCTCAAGAGTTAGAGTGTAATTTTTTAGGTTCAGGTGATAACGTATTTGATTCTACATTATTAGAAAAGATTCGTGAGAATATGTTAACAGAACCTCAAAATAAGATGATGGGGAACGCTTTATGGATATGGAAAGAACCTGTTATTGGTCATAAGTATGTTATGGGTGTTGACGTTTCTCGTGGAGATAGTGAGGATTTTAGTTCATTCCAAATAATTGACTTTGATACAAGAGAACAAGTTGCCGAGTATGTTGGTAAATTACCTCCTGATACAATGGCAGAAATTAGTTATAAATGGGCGAATATGTATTCTTGTTTTGTTGTAATAGATATTACAGGAGGTATGGGAGTTTCAACCGCAAGAAAGATGCAAGAAATGGGGTATAAGAACTTATATGTTGATGGTATTGATACTGCAAACAAATGGAAGTATGACCCTAAAGCATTAGAAAAAATTCCTGGAATAAATTTTAATAATAAACGAGTTCAAATAATTGCTTCATTTGAAGAAGTTATGAGACATGATTTTAAAATTTATAGTTCAAGACTTTATAATGAAATGAATACTTTCATTTATATGAGTGGTAGACCTGACCATCAAAAAGGTCATCATGACGATTTAATTATGTCAATTGCTATGGCGACATATGTTGCCGAATCGTCGTTTAGTAATTTAACTAAAGTAACCGAACATACAAAGGCGATGTTAGATTCGTGGTCGGTTAATAGTAATCAATCCGTAACTAAACAAATTGAATTTAATCCTGTAATGCCTTATGGAGGGGAAAGAAATAATCAATTTTCAAATAATAATGTTAGTCGTGAGGAATATGCTAAATTTGGCTGGTTATTTGGAGGTCGTTAATATTTATAGTCATGGGTAGCGTTTCAAGAAAAAAATCAGGTAATATATTCGCGGGTAGTAAGTTAAATGTTCCGGGACAAGGAATATATAATATTAAGGTTTTTACGGGAAATAAAGTTCAAGTTAATGAACAAAAAGATAGAGTCCCAAGACCTTCACAAACACCTTCTAATACCCCACCAATTATCACACCAAGTATTACACCATCTAATACTCCAACTAATACTGTTACCCCATCTAATACCCCAACTAATACTGTTACCCCATCTAATACCCCAACTAATACTGTTACCCCAACTATCACCCCGACACATACAACGACCCCAACCCCAACTCACACTATAACACCAACCCCAACTCAAACATTACCAATACCTAAAATTAGGTATTTTGAGGATTGTTGTGCGTCAAGAAACAATGATTTATTTTTATTAGAAAACATTCCACCAATTCAAGTAATTGACGTAGGAATTGTTTATTATATTAATACAATTGGGTTTAGTGGTTGTGCAACTTGTATTGAGTTTTCAGGGGATGGGTTTACTCGGTATACTTATACATCACCATTGACGGCTCAAACAGACTGCTTAACTTGTGTAGATATATGCCCAACACCGACACCAACACCTACTCCAACAATTACTCCAACTAATACTGTTACCCCTACTAATACTGTCACCCCTACTAATACTGTTACTCCAACAATTACTCCAACTAATACTGTTACTCCAACTAATACTGTCACCCCTACTAATACTGTCACCCCAACAATTACTCCAACAATTACTCCAACAAATACTATCACACCAACTAATACTGTTACTCCAACAATTACTCCTACTAATACGGTAACCCCAACAAATACGGTGACCCCTACTAATACTGTCACTCCAACAATTACTCCAACAAATACGGTGACCCCTACTAATACTGTCACTCCAACAATTACTCCAACTAATACTGTTACCCCTACTAATACTGTCACCCCAACAATAACAATAACACCAACTAAAACTACTCCATTATACGACCCTGACGCTCAATTATATTTTAACCAATTAACGGGAACTATAAGTAATGGATGGAAAACAGCGGTAAACACGTTAGTACTACAATTAAAATCAGATGGGAATTGGTCAGAATTGGATAGGATGTTTATACATGCAACCGAAAACCAACAAAACGCTACAATTTCATTAATAAATCCTACATCAACACCCGCAACCGAAGTTAACTCACCAAGTTGGGTTGTTAACAGAGGGTATACTTCAAATGGAACAACTAGTTATATTAATACCAATTATAATCCATCAGTAGACGCAATAAATTACAATCAATTTACTAATTCTATTGGTATATATATTACTACAAACCTCAACATACCTAATGGTACTGATTTTGGTATTTATAATGGAAGTAGTGGTTACGCGATTTATGCAAAAGATAGTGGATATTCGTACTATTTCTTAAGTTCCCCTTCATACGTTTATTTTGTGAATCTTGACTCAAGAGGTATGTATTCAAATAAAATGACATTATATTTAGGTAGTACATCAAATAGATATCAATATAAAAATGGTATTCAAATAGGCTCAGGAACTGTTAGTCCTGTTCTAATAAATCTACCTTTCTATGTTTGTGCAATGAACTATAATAACACACCAAATTTCTTTTCAATAAGACAAATCGCAATGAATTTTTATGGTGGAAATATTAATAACGTAACTTTTTATAACGCATTTCAAACATTCGCAACAACTGTTGGATTTAACGTATAAGGTAAAAAAATCAAACGCTTTAATTACTTTAAACCTTTCGTATATTTATTGTAGATATAATTAAAATATTTACATGGAAAATAACAACAATGGAAATTTAACAGTATGGCAGAGGTTATCCCACGCATTTGGGCCTAACGCCTTATTAAACCAAGATTACCCAACATATAAGTTTGATAGAAAAGACTTATTAAAAACAAATTCTAAAGAAGAATACGAAAAAGAGTTATTACAAGCTCAACAAACATATTATTTGGCCAATCAATGGACAAAGATTGAAAGTAACATGTATACCCAATCGGTTTATTATGAACCAACAAGATTATCTTCATTTTATGATTATGAATCTATGGAATATACTCCAGAAATTTCGGCAGCATTAGACATTTATGGTGAAGAATCTACTACGGTTGATGAGAACGGGTATATGTTACAAATTTATTCCGAATCAAAAAGAATGAAATCAATATTAGCGGATTTGTTTAATAATGTTATGGATATTAATACAAACTTACCTATGTGGGTAAGAAATACTTGTAAATATGGTGATAACTTTGTATATCTAAAATTAGATTCCGATAAAGGTATTGTTGGTTGTATGCAACTTCCAAATATTGAAGTAGAACGATTAGAAAGAGGTATGCCGGCTCAAGCAGGAAAACAAAATATTGACGAACCTATTGAAAACAAAGGTTTACGATTTAAATGGAAAGCAAAGGATATGGAGTTTAATTCATGGGAGATTGCCCATTTTCGTTTATTAGGTGATGATAGAAAACTTCCTTATGGTACCTCCATGTTAGAAAAAGCAAGACGTATTTGGAAACAATTATTATTGTCTGAAGATGCAATGTTAATCTATAGAACATCAAGAGCACCTGAAAGAAGAGTGTTCAAAGTATTTGTAGGTAATATGGATGATAAAGATGTTGAAGCTTATGTACAACGTGTTGCAAACAAATTTAAAAGAGACCAAGTTGTTGATTCTAAAACAGGTAATGTAGATTTACGTTTTAATCAAATGGCGGTTGACCAAGATTACTTTATTCCTGTTCGTGACCCCGCACAAGCATCTCCAATTGAAACATTACCAGGAGCAACAAATCTATCTGAAATTGCCGATATTGAGTACATCCAAAAGAAATTATTAACCGCTCTACGCGTACCTAAAGCCTTTTTAGGTTTTGAAGAACCTGTTGGTGGTGGTAAAGATTTATCATTAATGGACATTCGTTTTGCAAGAACAATTAATAGAATACAAAAATGTATGATTGCCGAACTGAATAAGATTGCTATTGTTCATTTATTCTTATTAGGATTTGAGGATGAATTATCAAACTTTACATTAGGATTAACAAATCCATCTTCTCAGGCTGATTTATTAAAAGTTGATTTATGGAAGGAAAAAATATTACTTTATAAAGATGCCGTTACCTCTATCGAAGGTATTGCGCCAGTATCAGTATCATGGGCTAAAAAACATGTGTTAGGATTCTCTGATGAAGATATTAAACTTGATTTACAACAACAACGTATTGAAAGAGCGGTTGGTGCTGAGTTAACAAACACCGCAACAATTATTACTCATTCAGGTATCTTTGATAATGTTGATAAATTATACGGTACTAAATCAGGCTCAACGGAAAACGCAGGAGCTCCACCACCACCTCCGGGAGGTGAAGGAGGAGGAAGTGAGATGATGCCACCACCACCTCCAGGACCCGAACCAGGTGGAGATTCAGGAGTTACTCCTGAATCATTTAAACGAGATAATTTAAAAATTCTATTAGAAAATAATTCATTAACAGATGAAGATTCATATATCGATTTATCCAAAGGAAAAAATTCTTTAGGAGAAATGGAGGCACAATTGAGTAAACTTCTAAAAGATTGATATTTATAATAAAAAAAGAAAATGGTTAAGTTTGGTATATTAAAATCTAAGATAGAAAAAGTTTTATTAGAATCGTATTCTAACAATACTTTTAAAGATGAATTAAAGAATTTTAAAAAATTAGTATTAGAAAATAATAATATTAGTAAAATATTTTATTTGTACGATGAATTAAGTTCTAAGAAAGGTTTAAACGAAAATACAGTTAATGATTATATTCATGAGTGTATCACCATTTATGAAAACTCAATTAATAAAATTAAACCATCTGATTTAAATAATTTAAAGTCATGGGTAAATAATGTTAAATCTGAAAACTTATACGAAACAGTTGACGGATTATTCTCTACGGATGTTTTAACGATTGAGTCTAAAATTAAAAGTAAAAAATTAATTAAAGAATCTTTAATGTCAGTCGCACCGATAAATAAAGAAGTTATACAATTACCATTAACCACAATGGTGAATGTTGCTAACAAAACAATTGCAAGTTATATTGATGGTTTAAATGAATCAGAAAAGAAAGACTTAATGAAATTCTTATCCACAGACGATTCAGTTTTAAAAGAAAGTTTTGAAACAATTAAAGGCGATGTAATAGCAAAATTAAAAACCCTACAAGAGGGTTCTGATATTGGTACATTAAATAGAATTACCGAAACAATTGATAAAGTTGAATTAGAAACGTATGACAAATTATCTTACTTTAAATTAAAAAATCTTAAAGAGACTCTTTAATTCTCAGTTGATTTATATTTTTGTTCTACGTACTTAGCTTTTTTCATCTTCTCCCTATTCTTCACAGACGGTTTAGTAAACGTCTTACGCTCGTTTAATTCAGACATCTGTCTTGTTTTAATGACTTTACTCTTGTACATTTTTAGGGCTCTTTCAATGTTACCCTTTTCCACTTTGATTATTAACATATATTAGAAATATCGTCAAACTTAATTTTCTTTGACTATTGATATAAATATACCTATTTTTTTGGAAAATAAACTATAAAAATATGGAAATTAATGAAAAAGGGGAAAACCTCACAAATTCAAGGATTCAAGTCAACAAAAGTAGTGTATGGCACTGTGGATTCAATCAACTTTAAATCACTGTATTTAAATCTTCAAACATGGGTAGAACCAATAAAAAACACCGATAATTGGAATAGGGTGGTTTTAAATCTAAGTCGGTCAATAAAACATATCATCCATAGTAGTATTGATAGACGACTATTTGATGATAACTTCATCGTTGATTTAGATTTACGGTCAAGCGGACTAATAACAGGTAAAAAATCATTTTTAAACTTAGAAGTTAATTTTTATTTAAAACAACAAGAAATGGATTTCAAATCAATTAAATTACGGGACTCTTTAAAAGGAATTACAAAAGATTTGTTACAACAAAGTTTTAATGAAAACGAATATTTTAAATTTCATCCAACTAAAAACGGTAAAAGAAAAGAAAATTTAACACAAATAGAAACTCTTTAATATTTATAATTAAAATTAAAAATGAATTTAAAAATTATAAAACCTGGTGAATCGGGAAAAGGGATTCTTGTTGAGTACGACGCAGGATATATTTCACCAAAAAGTGAACAAAATTCTTTCATATTAGAATCTACAAATATGTTAGACCACTCTAAACCATTTGAGTTTTATGCGGTTTTACAAAAATACAATACCCCTAATAGAAATGGTAGAATATACCCTGAACGTATCCTTAAAAGAGAAGCCGATAATTATAAAAAACTAATTCAAAAAGGAACTGCGTTATCTGAGTTAAATCACCCCGAATCTTCATTAATTGATTTGGACAGAGTATCCCATTTAATTACCGATGTTTGGTGGGAAGGTCCAACCTTAATGGGTAAACTAAAATTACTTACAAGTCCAGGATTTCACGAAAGAGGAATTGTATCAACTAAAGGTGATATGGCAGCAAACTATTTAAGACAAGGTGTTACTCTTGGTATATCATCAAGAGGTGTAGGTTCTTTAAAAAAGATTGGTGACGAAAATGAAGTACAAGAAGATTTTGAATTAATCTGCTTTGATTTAGTTTCTTCACCATCAACTCCAGGAGCATATCTTTTCTTAAATAAAGAAGATAAAGGTAATTTTGAGGAGAACATTGAAGAAGAAAAAAGAATGTCAGTTGAAAGACATGTTGGGGACTCAGGAAACAAATCGCTTGACTTAATGAAAAAATTGAACGATTATTTGGGAAACAGATAAAAAAAATTAATTATGGAACAAGGAGAAATGTATTTCGTGGCAAAAATTACAACCGATTCAGTTGACTCAGAATCAGGTAAAGTAAAAAAAATTAAAGAAGAAAAATTAGTTAAAGGTTTTACCCCAACTGATGTTGAGGCGAAAATTACTAAGATTTTTGAATCGTATACTCAAGATTGGAGAATTACGGCAATTGTTGAAAGTAAAATTAATGAGGTGATTGAATAAATTAAATTTCATTAAATAAATTAAAAGGAGGCCCAAAAGGTTT
>Ga0194059_1001094_pt1 | contig 11796 bp, 9 predicted proteins | sample SepL6211m_MetaG_FD_163426 | JGI IMG/M metagenome (GOLD analysis project Ga0194059, IMG submission 163426) | Anoxic zone freshwater microbial communities from boreal shield lake in IISD Experimental Lakes Area, Ontario, Canada - Sep2016-L626-11m | ecosystem: Environmental > Aquatic > Freshwater >... | reverse complement strand
ACAGGTTTCTGGGATGGGGTCAACGCCGAAGCGATCACGGTCCACACCGATAGCAGCCACGGCATGGTCCGCACCGAGATCCGCTGCGCCCGCTGTGACGCCCACCTCGGCCATGTCTTCAACGATGGCCCGGCGCCATCGGGCCAACGGTATTGCGTCAATTCCGCCTCGCTCGATTTCCAGCCCGGGGCCTGAAGCGGGCCCAGCCCCTCGGGGTCCTGCCCCTCGGGGTCCCACTCTCAGCGCCCTTCGATCAAGGCGGCAATCCTGGGGGCCTGGGTGGCCACCGTGTTGGCCGCAAAGACGCGGGTCCGGAAGGCCTCTCCCAGGCGCTGCCGTTCGGATTCGTGCTGTTGCAGGCGGAAGAGGGCCTCGGCAAAGGCATCGAGATCGAGATAGTCGACCGCCACCCCGCAGCCCGTTTCGGCCAGTTCGGCGATGCCACCGGAATGGCGAAAGCACACTGTTGGAATCCCCATGGCGCCCGCCTCCAGCGCCACCACCGGATAGGGGTCTTCCCGGGAGAGCAGGGCCAGCACATCCAGCTCCCGCAACGCTGCGGCACCGCAGGACACCCCTGGCAGCAGCAGGGCGCGATGCCGCAAGCCCAGCAAGTTAAGGTCCCGCTCTGCCTTTGCATGGGGTAGGGAGCCGGGGCCGCAACCCACCCAGACGCCCCGGAAGGGCACCGGGCCAAACCGGCGTTCGCAGGCCCGCAGCAGCAAGGGAAACAGGTCGAACCCCTTGCGATCGATGGCGGAACCGGCCATGCCAAAGAGAAACTCGCCGGCGGCGCGGTGCTGCTGCAGCGTTTCGATCACCGTTTGAGATGGATTATCGTTACAGCGAAGTTCGAGTAGTTGTTGGGGCTCAGTATAGGGAATGTACTCGGTGATCAGGGTGCAGCGTTCAGGGTCCAGTTGGTAATTGTTGATCAGGTTGTCGCGGACTGCACCGGCGCAGGCTATTACTAAATCGGAAGCGGCTAGCTGGCGTTCGACATCCCTGCGGTTGCTGGAGAGTTGCAGGCCAATTTCCATCTCATGGACGTGGCTGATGACCTTCATGCGTTGGGGATTGGGGGCCACCGGACCCAGCAGTCCCCCCAGCACCAGGGTGTTGAGGTAGAGGCAATCGGGTTGTTCCCGGGCCACCAGATCGGCCAGCCAGGCGTCCGGATCCAAGGGCGGGCCCGGTAGAACTTTGCGCCGCAGGCGCCGATGCCAACGCTCTAGCCCTGGACGCTCGAAGGTGTGGGTGGGACAGAGGGCGCTGAACTCGGCTTTGAGCGGACCATCCCGCATCAGGGCCACCAACGGCTGGATTGCTGTATGGCTCTTCAACCAACGGATCAGCCAAAGCAGCAAAAGGGGCGCTCCGGTCCGCTGACCCTCATGACAGACGAACAGGGTTTTGGTCATGGCCAGGCCCCAAGGACCCTCTCCCCAATGGGCGGGGTCAGCCTGACACAGGTGCCGGTCCCCGCTTCACCAGGGGTCATCCATCGGTTCGGCTTCCACATCTACCGGTGGGGTGCTGTAAGGAGTGCGGCTGGGGCCGGCAGGGCGGCGTGATGGCAGGGGTGCCTCCCGCAGGTCCTCGTCGTCGTCCCTTGGGAGGCTCCGGGGGGGGCCATAGGAAAGGGGCAGGTTGTTGGCCGGCTCGGCGGGCCACTCCTCTGGCGGACGACGGCTACCGGATCGCTCGACTTCTTTGGCGACTGGCTCCTCGTCCCCATAGGCCCCTCGCCATGGCTCGGGTTCCGGATCCCGGTAGCGGCGGGGTGGGTCCTGGCGATTGCGATCTTCGTTCCAATCACGCTCGCTTTTGCGTTCACTTTCCCGTTCGCGGTAGCGAGCGGCGGGTTCTGGATCGAGATCCTGCTCCCGATAACGGGATTCGGAATCCCGGTAGCGCTCTTGCCGAGGCTCACTGTCCTCGTCCAGATAGCGGCGCTGCCGCAAGGGTTCGCGCTCGCGCCGCTCCTCTAGCTCGACGTATTCCATTTCGGCCTCCGGTTCGAAGGCGCGGCTGCGGGCCGGTTGAATGCGGCGCTGCTCGGCCGCCGTCGGTTGTCCTGGAGCCAGCTGGTTTTCGGCGGGCACCGCCGCACCGCGAAAGCGTTCCCGCTCTTCCTGTTCCCAGCTGGAGCCGCCGATGCCCAGTTTTTCCAGCAGGCCCGTGCCCAGTTGCTTCAGCTTTTCTTCAGCGCCCTCATAAACAATGATTCGGTCGGTACCGCTGCTGACCACCTCCTCCACCGCCAGCTCCCAGGTGCTCAGTACCCCTTCCCCCAACAGGGGGACCCCCAGGGCCCCCAGCACCAGGGTGGTCAATTCGCCGGTTTCGATGTCGAAGCTGAAGCCCAGCACCCGGCCCAGCACCGCCCCCGATTCGGTGATCACCTGGCAGTTGATGACCTTGCTGTAGCGCTCGGAATCAAAGCTTTCGCTAAGGGAATCGGCGGAGTCCACCAGAATCACATCTCCCACCTGGCGGATGCGATCCAGGGGCATCCAGCGGGGCAGGCCCGGCAGGAAGCGGGTGAGGGGGTTGTCGCGCAACCCCAGGGCGACCACCTCGCGCCGATCGATATCCACAACCACCTGTCCCACCACCCCCAGGCGACGGCCGGTGTCACGGGTGATCACCTGGGTGCCCATCAGCTCGGAGCGCAGCCAGAGGCGATCGCTGGGGGCGGCGGTGGAATCGGTGGAAGGGGGGATGGAGGAAGTCAAGTCCGGGGCCCAGTCGGCCCATTGTGACTTACCCCGTCAGCTCAGGCTGCCGGCGGCAAACCGACCACCTGGGTGTGGGCGCCGCGGGCCTGGGTGACGCCGATGGTGCGGGTGGCCGCGGCGATCATGGGGCGCCGGTGGCTCACCACCAGAAATTGGGCCGCTTCGGCTTGGGCCGCAATCAGGGCCGCCAACCGCTCCACGTTGACCCCGTCCAGAAAGCTGTCCACTTCATCGAGGGCATAGAAGGGCGACGGGCGAAACCGCTGCAGGGCGAACAGGAAACTCAGGGCGGTCAGGGACTTTTCGCCGCCCGACATGGCGGCCAGCCGGCGAACGGTCTTGCCCTTGGGGTGGGCCACCAGGGTGAGCCCCCCCTCCAGGGGGTCGTCGGGGTTTTCGAGCTGGAGCTGACCTTCGCCATCGGAGAGGCCGGCAAAGATGGTGCGGAAGTGGCCATCGACGGCCTTGTAGGCCTCCAGGAAGGCCTCCTGGCGCAGGGTGGCCACGGTTTCGATGCGCAGCAGCAATTCTTCCCGTTCGTGGCTCAGCACCGCCAGCCGTTCGGCCAGTTCGGCCAGGCGGGTTTCCAGCTGTTCCAATTCTTCGAGGGCCAGCATGTTGACGGGTTCGAGGGATTGCAGGCGCTGGGCCAGGGCCCGGAGATCGGCCTGCAGGGCCTCAAGGCCCGCCTGACGTAGCTCTTCGGGAACCTCCGGCGCCGGGTCGGGCAGCTCCCGGGCCATCTGGTCGAGCCGCAGGCCCTGGGCCCGCTGCTCCTCGATCAAGGCCTGGTGCTCCTCCCCCAGTCGTTGCCGTTGCCATTGGTGCTGCTGCAAGGCCTGGCGTGCAGCGCCCAGCTGGGCTTCGGCAATATCCCGGGCCCGGCGACGTTCGCCGAAGCGGGTGGTCAACTCGCTCTGGCGGGCCTCCAGGCTGGCCCGCCGTTCTTGTTCGGCCTGCTGGCGCTCGCGCCAGGCCTGCCGTTCCGCCATCAGCACCGTGATCGCGGCTCCCAGCCGCTGCTCCTCCTGGCCCAGGGCCTCCAGTTGGCTGGATAGGCGCTCGGCGGCCAGGGCCCGCTCGCGCCGCTCCGCCACCAGTGCATCGCGGTGGTGGCGCGCCTGGCTGAGGTTGTGGTCGGCGGATTCCAGGTCCTTCTGCAGGGCCTGCCAGTGGCCGCCATCGGCGTTGCCGCTGGCGCTGGCCTCGGCCGCCTCCAGGGCCTGGAGTGCCGCCTGCAGCGGCTCAAGGGCCGCCCCAAGCTGCTCCAGTCTTTGGTTGTCCTCCTGGTGGCTGGCCAGTAGGGACTGGTGCCGTTCTTGCAGCTGGCGGCCGCGCTGCAGTAAGGGTTCGAGGGCCCGGCGGGCCGCGCCCCGCTCGGCCTCCAGGGCGGCGCGGTGCTGCTGGCGTCCCTGCAGGGCGGGCCGCCGTTCTTCCAGTTGCCGGCCCAGGTCGCCCTCCCGGCGGCGGCAGGCCAGCAGGCTTTCACCCAGCTCCAGCAACCGGCGCCGCAGGGGTTCGGCCTCATCCCCCTCCTGACTGCTGCCGAAACCCAGTTGGCCATAGCGAACCTGGAGGCTGCCGCCGGTCATGGCGCCGCTCTTTTCCAGCAGCTCCCCCTCCAGGGTCACGGCCCGGCAGCGACCCAGTTCGCGGCGCGCCTGCTCCAGGGTGGCGAACACCAAGGTGTCGCCTAAGACGTAGCGGAAGACCTCGTCGTAAACGGGTTCATGGCGCACCAGCTCCACAGCCCGCCCGATCAGGCCGCTCCCCGGGGAGGCGGGGGCGCCCCCGGGTGCAGCACCGCGCTGCAGGGCTGCGCCGCCGCCGCCGCCGCGGATGCGGTTGAGGGGCAGAAAGGTGAGGCGGCCGGCCCGGCGGCTTTTGAGCAAGTCGATCGCCCGGGCGGCGATGGCGTCGTCTTCCACCACCACCTGGGCCAGGCGGGCCCCTGCGGCCACCTCAAGGGCGATGCGGTGCCGTTCCTGCACCTCGCCTAATTGGGCCACCGGCCCGTGGATTCCCTCCAGTCCCGATTCCAGCAGCACCCGCAAGGCACCGGTGCCCCGGCTTTCCTGCAGGGTTTCGCGGCGACTGTCCAGCCGGGCGATCTCCCGTTCCAGTCCGGTCTGCTCCTGCTCCAGCCGCTGGCGGGTGCGCTGTTGCAGGGCGAAGGCTTCCACCAGCTCCTGAAGGGCGGTTTGCTCCCGGTCCAGTTCCGCCTGCAGGGCGAGGGCTTCCCGTTCCTGGGCCGCCAGCCTTCCTTCCATCTCCTCGTGGCCACTGCCCTCGGCCTGACGCTCGGCCTCCAGCTCCGCTAGCCGTTCGGCGGCCTGGCGGCAGCGTTCCTGCCGCTGCTGCCGTTCCGCCTCCAGGGGGGTGAGGCGCTCCCGTAGGGAGCGGCGTTCCTCACTGCGGCGCCGTTGCTCTTCCATCCAGCTGCCGGAGCGACCGGCCACTTCCCCCAGCCGCCGCCGGGAAAGCTCGACGGCGGCCTCGGCGTCCCGGCAGGCCTGCTCGGCAACGGCAAGGGTGTCATCGGCCCCGGCGCTGGCCAGTTCCTGGCCTTGACGGCGCAGGTCCCCCTGCCGTGCGGCCAAGGTTTGCCGCTGCTCCTGCAGGGCTTCGGCCTCCTGGCGATGTTTGTCGCCCTGGCGGCCCAATTCGCGGCCGCTGGCCTCGAGACCGGCCAGGTCGGATTGCACCGCGAGTAACTGGTCTTCGCCTAGGGCCTTGACTTCCGCCTGTAGGGCCTCGAGTTCGGCGGCGGTTCGATCCAGAACCCCCTGGCCGGTGCTGATGGCCTCCTCCTCCAGCCGTTGCTTCTCCAGCAGGGCGGCGGCCTGTTCCTGCAGCCGTTGCCGCTGGCGAGAGGCCTCCTCCCAGGCCAGCACCTGCTCCTGTTCACGGCCCCGTTGCAGCCGCTGGCGCAGGTCTTGATAGAGACGGGCCTTGGCGCAGTCCCGTTCCAACTTCTGGCGGGTGTTGAGCAGCTCCTGCTCGACGATGCGGCAACGCTCCTGACGCTCCTGCACTTCATCGAGCTTGCTGCGGCTCTGGTCAATGCGGGAATCGAAAAGGGCGACGCCGGCCAGTTCATCGATGATGCCGCGACGCTCGCGGGCGCTCATCGACACGATGCGGGTCACATCCCCCTGCATCACCACGTTGCTGCCGTCCGGATCGACCCGTAGGCGCCGCAGCTGGGTCTGCAGTTGCTGCAGGTTGCAGGGCACCCCACCGGCGCTGTAGCTGCTGGTGTAAGTGCCGCCAGGGGCGACCCGCAGGCGACGGGTCACGCTCCATTGGCGCTGGCCCGCCTGGATCCAGGGTCCCTCCGGGGGGGCATCCAGACCGTTCTCGGCTTCATCGGGCTGCCAGTCCCCCAATTCAAAGTGGACGGTGACGTTGGCCTCGGCGGCCTTGCCAGCCCGCAACACCGTGCTGTTGATCAGATCGGGCAGCCTTTCGGCACGCATGCCCCGGCTGTTGGCCAGGCCGAGGCAAAACAGCACCGCATCAAGAATGTTGCTCTTGCCTGAGCCATTGGGGCCGGTCACCACAGTGAAACCCTCTTCCAGCGGGATCGCCAGCGATCCGCCGAAGGATTTGAAGTGGGTGAGCTCGACCTGGTTGATGTGAACCAACAGGCCCGTATGCCGGGCCGAACCAATTTAGCGGAGCCACCCCGATCGCCCAGCCCCCGGGGGGCGGGACTCCGATCGGTCGGTACGGCTCGCTTCACTGACGGCCGGGGTTCCCCTGCTTAGCCTGAAGGACAAGGCGACAACGATCCGCCGTTACCCCGCTCCCGGCCTTCGCCGGCCTTCGCCATGGACAGCACCACCGCAAGCTACGGCGCCAGTCCCGGCGCCCCGGTCCCCACGGATCAGCCCGTCCCCCCCAGCGCCGCCGATAACGCCATCGGTACGGCCGCCGCTGCAGCGGCCATGGCTCCAGCGGTGATCTCCGCTGCTGGAGCACCGTTGCAGGCGATCTTCCGTGACCGCTTCGACGCCATCCTGCCCACCATCCAGCGCCGTTGGCCCGAGGTGGCCCGCCACACCCTGGAGGCCAGCCGCGGCAGCCTGGACCAGGTGGTTGATGAGATCAGCCGCCAGAGCGGCGATGCCAGCATCCGGGTCAAGGAGCAGCTGCTGGATCTGGCCCACCTCACCGGGGAACAGGCCCGCAACGTCGGCGATACGCTCAAACCGCTGGAGGACCAGCTGGAACAGTTGTTGGATGACCTCAACAGCACCCTGCGTCCCCGTCTCACCAAGCCGGTGCGGGAGAAGCCCCTGATGGCCCTCGGCATTGCCGCCGGCGTGGGGCTGCTGCTGGGCATGCTGCTCAATTCGGGGCGGCGTTCGGCATGACGGTCCGTGAGGGTGCGTCGAAAGTCACCGCCCTGCTGACGTCGGTGATGGACCTGCATGTGCGCATCGCCATGCAGGAGGCCGACCGGGAGAAGCGTCGACTGATTGGCGGCGCGGTCTTTCTTGGCGCTGGCATCTCTTTTGTGGTGATGGCCTCCCTGCTGGGCCAGCTGGCTTTATTGCTATGGCTGCATGAGGCCTTCCACTGGAGTTGGCTGCTCACGTCCCTCGTGATCACGGTGGCGAATCTGGCCCTGGCGGGACTTTTTCTGCGCATCGGCGGCGGCATGCTCAAGGGCCCCCTGCTGCCCAACACCACCGCCGGTCTGGGCCGCACGACCCGGGCCCTGATGGGACGGATGTGAACGCCCCTGGGGGGAAATCAAAACCAGGCTCTCGCACTCTGGTGGTGCTGGGCATGCACCGCAGCGGCACCAGTGTGCTGATCAGCTGTTTGGGGCGCGCTGGGGTCCACCTCGGAGCGGTCCTCGACCAGCCCCATCCCCTCCATGGGCAGGGCGTGCATGAACCGCCCTCCCTGGCGCTGATGCATGAAGATCTGTTGGCCTGCCATGGCGGCAGCTGGAAAAACCCTCCGGAGGTGGGGGAGTGGCCCCCCCTGCACCGGGCCGTGAGGGATCTCTTTATTGAATCGCGGCGGGATCGATCGCTCTGGGGTTTCAAGGATCCCCGATTGTTGTTGTGTTTTGAGGGCTGGCGCCAAGCCCTGCCGACCCTTGAGCCCGTTGGGGTGTTTCGCCATCCTGCGGCGGTGGCCCGATCGTTGCTGGAAAGGGATGGAATGGGTCTTGATAAGGGGGTGGCCCTGTGGAGCCACTACAACCAACGCCTATTGCAGCTGCATCGGCAGCAGCCCTTTCCGTTGCTTGAGTTCGAAGCCGATGCCGCCCGGCTACGCCAGGGCTTGGCACTGCTCCTGCAGCAACTGGAGTTGCCGGGGGCTCTCACCCCCCAAGGGGCCGAGCATGCCCTCAACGTCTTTGAACCCCAGGGACGTCGCCACAGTGATGCCCGATTGGCCCTGGCGGCCCCGGTGCTTGGTCTGTACGAAGAGTTGCGCCGCCGGGCCCTCAGCCCAACTTGATTGGAACCGAACCGGTGGGAGGTGATTCCATCGAGCCGACCACCGCAAAGCCTTCACGACGCAGGATGGCTTCCTTGGCCGCTTCCTGCTTATCGGAGGCGACCATTTCAGTCACCAGTTCTTCGAGGGTGGTGGTGGGGGTCCAGCCCAATTTGGCATGGGCTTTGGTGGGATCCCCCAGCAGGGTCTCCACTTCGGCTGGACGGAAGTAACGGGGATCAACCCTTACTACCACTGCGCCGGTGTCGGCCCGGGCTCCGGTTTCCTCCACCCCCTGGCCACTCCATTGAATGCCGCCCCAGCCCAACTCCTGGGCGGAGAGTTCGATGAAGCGGCGCACGGTTTCCTGACGGCCGGTGGCAATCACGAAATCCTCGGGTTTGTCGTTCTGGAGCATGCGCCACTGCATCTCCACATAGTCACGGGCGTGGCCCCAGTCGCGCAGGGAGTCCATGTTGCCCATGAACAGGCATTGATCGAGGCCGGCGTCGATGCGGGAGAGGCCACGGGTGATTTTGCGGGTGACGAAGGTCTCGCCGCGACGGGGACTTTCGTGGTTGAACAGAATGCCATTACAGGCATACATGCCATAGGACTCCCGATAGTTGATCGTGATCCAGTAGGCATAGAGCTTGGCCACGCCGTAGGGACTGCGCGGATAGAAGGGGGTGGTTTCCTTCTGGGGGATCTCCTGGACCAGGCCGTAGAGCTCGGAAGTGGACGCCTGATAGATGCGGGTTTTTTCGATCATGCCCAGAATGCGCACCGCCTCCAGAATCCTGAGGGTGCCGAGGGCGTCGGAATTGGCGGTGTATTCGGGGCTTTCGAAGCTCACCGCCACATGGCTCTGGGCGCCGAGGTTATAAATCTCATCCGGCTGCACCTGCTGAATGATGCGAATCAGATTGGTGGAGTCCGTCAGGTCGCCGTAATGGAGGACAAGCCGGGCATCACTGACGTGGGGATCTTGATAGAGGTGATCAATGCGGTCGGTGTTGAAGCTGCTGGCCCGTCGCTTGATGCCATGCACCACATAACCCTTCTCCAGCAGCAGCTCCGCCAGATACGAACCGTCCTGTCCGGTGATGCCCGTGATCAGGGCGATCTTGGTGTTGGAAGCGGGGCCGTTGGCGCTGGTCATGGAGGCAGAAGGGAGAAATCCGGGGAAAGGGTGGATCGGCTGGCTGCCGGTCTTTTAGGTGCGGCCACTAGCACCGAGGGCAGTGGCTTCGGCGACGGTCAAGGCGAGGGGATCGGGCCGGCGCAGACCGCTTTCGCCCTTGGTGTTGCCGCGGCCATAGCGATCCTCGAACCGCACAATGTCGTCTTCGCCGAGGTAGGCCCCACTCTGGACCTCGATCATCTCGACAGGGATCTTGCCTGGGTTGATCAGACGGTGGCGGGCACCAAGGGGGATATAGGTGCTCTGGTTTTCCCCCACCAGCTCTTCGACACCGTCCTTCTCGACCAGGGCCGTGCCTCGCACCACCACCCAATGTTCGGCGCGGTGGTGGTGCATTTGCAGGGAGAGGGCAGCCCCTGGCTTCACCTGGATCTTCTTAACCTGCCAGCGATCGCCCTCAACGATGCCGTCGTAATGGCCCCAGGGGCGGTAGATGCGGCGATGGGCCTTGCTTTCAGGGGCACCGCTTTGCTCCAGTTGGCCGACGATTGCTTTGATCTCCTGGGCCCGGTCCCGGTGGGCGACCAGCACCACGTCGTCCGTTTCGACCACCACGAGATCTTCCACCCCCAGACCTACCACCAGCCTGTGTTCGCTGCGCAGATAACAATTGCGGACCCCTTCGCCGATGACCCGACCGCGTAGCACGTTGCCGTTGCTGTCCTGGTCCGAGGTTTCCCAGAGGGCACTCCAACTGCCCACATCGCTCCACTGGGCATCGAGGGGAAGCACGGCGCCCAGGGAGGTCTTCTCCATGACCGCCACATCCAACGACACATTGGGGCAACCGGCGAAGGCTTCCCGTTCCAGCCGCAGGAATTCCAGGTCGGCGGTGTCCTGGTCAAGGGCGGAGCGGCAGGCACTCACCACTTCGGGGGCCAGACGCTCCAGTTCGGAGAGGATGGCGCTGGCGCGAAACAGGAACATGCCGCTGTTCCAGGTGAAGCGTCCGGAGGCCACAAAGGCTGCGGCTGTGGCACTGTCCGGTTTCTCCACGAAACGGGCGATGGGGACGGGCCCTCCTTGGCCCATGGCTTCAGCCGCCTCGATGTAGCCGTAACCGGTTTCGGCGGAGGTCGGCACGATGCCGAAGGTCACCAACCGGCCCGCCGTGGCCGCGGGCAGGGCGGCCTCCACCACGGCCCGAAAGCGTTCGGGACGACGGATCACGTGGTCGGCGGCCAGCACCAGCAGCAGGGGATCTTGGCCACGGGAGGTGGCTTGCAAGGCCGCTACGGCCACCGCAGGGGCGGTGTTACGGCCCATGGGTTCGAGCAGAATGGCGGCTGGATCCACGCCGATCTGGCGCATCTGCTCGGCCACGATGAAGCGGTGGTCTTCATTGCAGATGAGCAAGGGAGAGGCGAGGGCGGGAAGCCCTTCCAGCCGCTGGTGGGTCTGTTGCAACAGGGTCTTGTCGTCGTTGCCGGCTAGGGCCCAGTACTGCTTGGGGTAGCTGGCGCGGGACAGGGGCCAGAGCCGGGTGCCGGTGCCGCCGCACAGGATGACGGGAACAAGAGGCGGGCAGAAAGGAGAAGCGTCAGGTTCCATGGAGATTGTGGTCAGCGCTCTGGCAGCAGGCAGGGCCCGCTGGGAAGCCAGGGGCTGTCAAAAAAAACGAAATTCACCCAATCGAGGTCATTTAACCATGGGTCCATGGCTGAGGTTGCTGGCGCTGTAGCCGATTCGGGCCCTGGTTCAACGCAGGTCGTAGCGAAGCCAGCGGCAGTCCAGGCCGCCATTGCTGACCGCAATCCGGCGACTGGCCTTGAGGCGCAGGGCGCCACTGAGGGCGGGGTTACCGCTTAAGAGCCAGAGGGTCCAGCCGCCACAGCGTTCCTTCAGAAGCCGGCCCAGGTCTGAGTAAAGGGTTTCCAGGTCTTCGTCGGCCCCAAGCCGGGCGCCGTAGGGCGGGTTGCATACCACCAGCCCCTGGCCTGGCGGCGGCATGAAATCCCGAAAATCCCCTTGCTGGAACTGGACCCGATCCACCAGGCCCGCAGCCATGGCGTTGGCGCGGGCCTGTTCGAGTACGGCAGGATCCCGCTCCATCCCCACCACGGCAGCCAGGGGGCGGCCATCGGCCAGGTCGGGGGTCACCCCGGCCTGGGCGGCCTCTACTTCTTGGCGCCAGAGGCCGGCGTCGAAATCGGGCCAGCGTTCGAAGCCGAAGCGCCGGGGCCGGGGCACGCCGTCACGGCCGAACAGCAGTCCCGGGGCGTGGCCAAGGGCCGCTGAGGCGGCTTCCAGCAGCAGGGTGCCGGAGCCGCACAGGGGATCGACCAGGGGCACCGAGCCATCCCAGCCGGTGAGGGCGATCAGTCCCGCCGCCAGGTTTTCCTTCAGCGGTGCCAAGCCCATGGCGGACCGGTAGCCGCGGCGGTGGAG
>Ga0194059_1001092_pt1 | contig 11797 bp, 10 predicted proteins | sample SepL6211m_MetaG_FD_163426 | JGI IMG/M metagenome (GOLD analysis project Ga0194059, IMG submission 163426) | Anoxic zone freshwater microbial communities from boreal shield lake in IISD Experimental Lakes Area, Ontario, Canada - Sep2016-L626-11m | ecosystem: Environmental > Aquatic > Freshwater >... | reverse complement strand
AGTAATGGCGACGAGGTTGACTTGAATAACTTGGACTCCAATTATGGTAATGGACAAACGGCGGAAGACTACTATAAGAAATTTATTCCCAATTACCAGCCTACTAAGAACCCTCACAATCGCCCTTACTACCAGCGAATGGATTCGGCCGCTTATACTGGCGTAGGCTCTGGTATGGGAATGGGAGAAAATATGATGCAAATGCATGGCTCTGGATCCATGGATGCAGGTTCAAACTATGATGTACTCATTGAGAAATTAAACTACATGATCAACCTTTTAGAAGAGCAACAGGATGAGAAGACTAACAATGTTACAGAAGAGGTTGTTTTGTATTCCTTCTTGGGCATTTTTATTATTTTTATTGTTGATTCCTTTTCCCGTGTTGGAAAATATGTGAGATAAGTAGATGGAATTATTTAGAAAGCAAATCCATGTACCTTTTTATTATTTTTATTGCAACGCAAAAATAATAAAAATATAGTAAATAATATAATGGAAGATACCAATGTATTAGAACCATATAATCAAGTATATAATGCGCAAGTTGCACAATTAATAAATAGCACAAATGTGTTGGTTGCAGATGCTTTGCGCGTAAAAACAAGCAAATGCAGAAAATGTGTTTTACTTGCAAATATAAAACAATACTATAACTCAAAAATTAGCGAGTTTCAGCAAGGCTATCTTGCTGGAGTGCAAAATGAGTATTTACAGGCATTGCAGATTAATGCTGGTGGGTTAACACAATCCCAATTAGATGCAGAACAACAAGCTATTTTTGATAATACTGAATCGGGGCCAATTGCTGATATTACTGCGCGCGCTTACGCCTCTAATAAAAAAGCTCTATTAATTGGTTGCAATTATGTTGGCACTGATAATGAATTGTATGGATGCATAAATGATGTTAACTTTATTAAGAACAAACTACTAGATCAATATAATTTTATGCAAGAGGACATTACCATTATGACAGATGAGTCAACAAACTCTTTTTATCCAACCAAGGCCAATATATTAACAGCTTTTATAAACTTACTTTCTTCCTCCAAGAGCGGCGATACATTAGTTGTCTTATTTAGTGGTCATGGATCTAGAACAATAGATATTAGTGGAGATGAACAGTCTGGGTTAGATGATATGATCATGCCACTAGATTTAAATGGTATAACAGACGATGAACTTAAAAATTGCATTCAAACGTATTTGCACAAAGATGCTACATTATTTGCGCTATTTGATGCTTGTTTTAGCGAGACCATGTTGGATCTAAAATATCAGTACTTGGATAGCATGAATAACAATGAAAATACGATAAATGCAAATGATGCAGATACCTTTGGCAATGTTATTATGATAAGTGGATGCGAAGACACGCAAACTAGCGAAGATACTTATATTGAAAACTTGCCGCGTGGCGCCATGACTTGGGCTTTTTTAAATTCATTAAAGGATCCAAATATTAATACGTGGTTGGAGCTTCTTATAAACGTGCGAACAACTTTAAATCAATCTTATTATACGCAGATCCCACAGCTATCAAGCGGTAAACCCATAGATTTAAATTCTAAAATATGCTTTTTATAATGTAGTATATTTTTTATAGTACTATATTATACACATACATAACAATGCCAAAAGGAAGAACAGGAATAATACCAGGAAAAAAGAATTTTACAGCTGTAGGAGGGGTAGGAGCAAAAAGATTGCCTATTCGTAATCTTATAAATGCGCAAGCGCTTGCGCCCACGTCTAACATTTCCTCTATTGGGATTGCATCTATACTAAGCCCAACGGCTCATCCTCCACCAATAATCCAAAAAGCTGTAATTACAGCAATTGAAACAGCAACAAATCCACCACCAATAACACCACCAACACCAACACCAACACCAACACCAGTAACAGCAGGACCTATTTTATTTGATTTAGATAGCATTACTAAACAGCTATTTAATTTTCGTGGTGATGGAAATCCCTATTTGCCAAGTGCAATTGGCCCTATTGAACCAATCCCAGATAAACATCTAAATGGTATAGTTAGAGCTGTAAAAAGATGGTCAAAATATTTAGCATTTAAACCAGAAACCGTAAATAAGCTTCGTGAAATTTTTAGAACAAACTTATGGAATGGTTTAAGATTAGTTAATTTTAAATTTATTCATAATGAAGATAACACATCTATAATGGAATGTCGGCCTCTTATAAGAAAGAATACATGTTTTAACTATGGATATAAGCTTACAATTAATACTTTTTATACAGAAAAAAAAGGAGACTCTTATACAGAAGATCAATTATTTCATTTATATACTCATGAACTTGGACATGCTTTAGGTATGCCTATGTTCACACCAAATTTAAAAAATGGAACAGGCGAAGCTGTACTAGAAACTAATCATAATTTAATTCTTAACGCAGAGTTTTATCCACAATATATATTCATCGCTGTTGGACCAAATGGTGTAATTGAGGAGGATGGTTTTTTACATGCTGTTGGTGCATACGTTGGTTATGGGGGTATTAAAACAGCTAAAGGGTTCACTACCACCACAAATGAGGTTCCATTAGAAATTAATAAAAATAACCATTGGAATACATACACATTTATTGATAAGCCACCCGACGCATACAACAAAATGTATAGAGGTATTCACAATGAAATAATGTCAGCAGGTTGGTCCGCACACATTGATAGCACTTCGCAATATTTAATTTCTAAACTAACTATTGGATTATTGATAGATATATTTACAAGTTGGGACAATATTAAATATTTTAATTATTATGAGCTAACACCTGATTCAAGTGAAGTTACTGATACATCTAGTGGAATAGGTGATACAATTGTATTTGAGGGTAGTATTGATGATAGCAAACAGATTAAAAATGCTTCAAATAAAAATGCTAAAATTCCAACTGATTATAAGTGTATAACTCTTGATTGTGGGTGCACTCCTATTTTTATAACAGATCTTAGCGAGTTAGAATATTGTGTATAGAAAACTATTTTATATAATACTATATTATATACATACATAACAATGCCAAAAGGAAGAACAGGAATAATACCAGGAAAAAAGAATTTTACAGCTGTAGGAGGGGTAGGAGCAAAAAGAATATCTACTCAAAATTCTATAAACTCAAAAGCGCTTTCACCCACCTCTAACATTGCCTCTATTGGGTTTGCATCTATACTAAGCCCAACGGCTACTCCTCCACCAATAATCCCAACAGCTGTAATTGCTGCAATTGAAACAGCAAAAAATCCTCCACCAACACCACCACCACCACTAACACCACTAACCTCACCCATTTTATTTGATTTATCATCTTTTGATAGAAGATTTGATGTAGACGATGGAGGATTTGCGTGGTATGACAAGCCTCCACTTAGTGAATATACTGATGGATCATTCCGTTTAGGCAGATATTATAAAGCATTGTGCCGTGCAGCAGCTAGATGGGCACATTTTTTAAAATTTACTCCAGAAATGGTTGCCGCAATACGCAAAATAAAACCAAATTGGAATGGAATAGAGCTGACTAAATTTAAAAGTGTGAAGAACAGGTCGGGTGATGATTGGGCCGCTAGCTGTAAGAACCAAATATTAGTAAGTGGAACTTCAATGATTGTTGGATTTCAAATAGAAGTAAACTATGAGTTTGTTAAAAATTATTCAGAGTATGACATATTTCACATTTTAGCACATGAACTTGGTCATGCATTGGGCATGCCTTCTCCAATTGTGAAAGATAACACAGTTGAGTTGTTTCCAAATATATACAATCAGCTTGATTATGAAGGTAAAATAAAATACTTTTACATGGGTGAATACTTTCCACGAGCATATGCTGCATATAGAGAAAGATATGAGGGAATCACAACAAGAGAAAAAACTAAAGAATTAGCTAAATTAGCTTCATCGAATCATTTAATACCTCTACAAAATGTCTATGGACATCATTGGAACGACGATGCTGTTATTATACCTCTCCCAATGGAGTCTGCGGAATGGCCAGAGAAATTATATCGCGGAATTAGAAATGATATTATGTCTGTTGGTGATGGTTCTAAACCTAGAAGATATCCATACGACAGATACTTTATTACAAAAATTACTCTTGGTGAACTTTGCGATTTATATTTTAAAAGTGATGGAGTTTCAATTTATAACTATATTGAATGCTACCCTTTTGGTAATGGGGAAGTGACTAAACATGATTTAAATTTTGCAAAAGATTGTATATATTTTGAGGGAAAAACTATAGATCCTCTAAAGAAAGGAATAAAAAAATCAAACAAAGAAGAAGAAGATGAAACGTGTTGTGCTATAAGACAAAATTGTTATGGTTGTAAACAAATTTATTTAGATGCGTGCGGTGAATGTAGTTAAAATTGAAATTGTTATATAGAATACAATATAAAGCATAGTCCTTATATTGTATATTTGAAATGCAAACAAGAAGCCAAACCCAACGACTTAAGCAACCTTTGTACCAAGTGGATATTGATTTTGATGGTGCAAGCGAAGCGTGGAAGAAAAACAAACAATCGCGTGGAAATGGTACATACATATATATTTGCAGACAAACTACCAAATCTGGTAAAACATGTAATAAAGCAAGAGCTAGCGGATGTGATTATTGCAAGATGCACAACAAAAATTAAAGTAGTCAATTAATGCTTTCGTGTACCCTTTCCTCTACGTTTCTTTGCATGCTTTTTACTATGCTTCTGCCCATTCTTTTGTCCATGCTTTTGCCCATTATTCTTTTTACCATGCTTTAAGCGCTTAGTTCTGCGAAGTCCCTTACCTGACCCGTAAGCTGATGTTTTCTTCAAAGATGATCCTCTGCTTCCTGAAGTAGTTCTGTATGCTGGAAATTCCTCCATATCGCTTGCATTCTTATTAAAAAATACAGTTGCACGAGGAGTGCTTCCCTCTTCACCAAGATAAACGCGTCTTTTTCCTTTTTCTTTTCCGCTAGAAGATGATGACGGACCTTCCATATTTTCCTCAATGACCTCTAATTTTGTTCGCTGGTGTTGTTCTGGTTCAACTAAACGTATTGGTTTAGCTTTTACAAATTTATTAAGTTTTGCACTTAAAGAACGTGGACTAGAAGCCTTTAATGAAGATAAGCCAACAAGTAATATATCTCTATCCTCTGGTCTTGCACCTAATACCCAATTATTTTCGCCCATATCATCAGTTATTCTAATTCTACTAGTATTCCCAATAGGAGTAGCGCTTATATTAAACCTAGCTGGAATCTTTCTAGTCCCTGTAAAAACATTACTTAATCCTCTTCTTCCAATTAATTCTAGGTCACCAGCTGCATTTAACTTTAAAAGTTTATGCTTTGGATCACCATCTTTTTTCATTAAATGCACCTCAAACCCATCAGTTAAAAGCGTATTTCTAAAACTTGTTTTAAATTGTCTAAAGTCCTCAGGTGAAAGTGGTGTAGTCATTATTTGATATATATTTAGTTTAGAATAAAAACCCGTTTGGGTTTAAATGAACTGTATACAAAATTATAGAAAAAATACGCAGTTGGGCTAATAATCTCGGGATGTGTTTTTAATATCAAGTTCTTAATGATAACATCATTGTGGCTTATATTTTCTACAACAGCAAAATTATAATGATTTTGAAAGGTGACGTGTTTTTTCTGTTTTTTAGCTCCATTAATAATTGGAATACTTTTTGTAGCCTCAGTGCTATTTCGTATTGTCCAAAGTGCAACTTTGTACCCATGAATAAATAGATCATTTTTAAGACCGCCATTTATAGAGGCAAAACAAGTGAGCGCCTGTTCATCCTTTCTAATATAAACGCACGATTTGCGAAAAAAGTATGCCGCCATAACCTCATCATCTTTCAATATCATATAAATATAAATATTGTGAGTTTTAACCAGTTCCACTATATTGGTAAATTCAGGCATAATAGTAATATCAAACAGAGAACTTTGTCTTTTTATAAAATCGTGCAAATAGTACAGATTCTGTGGATTACATTCAAGCAATGTAACATCGGCGGGCAAATCCGTTAATGCATTCCAGTTTCTCATGGAAAACCCATAAGTTGGATATACCGTCAACGGAACAATGCCAATTAGCGAGTCTTCACGTTTAAATAGACCAATCTGTATTTGCTCGGCAACATGGCATTGGTTATATTCATGCGTTTGAATAATTTGTGCGGCAACCCCCTTCTTCCTTGAATGTTTATCTACGCACAAATAATCCATATAATGTGCATCAAAAAAAGCATCATTGTTGCCATTATTTATTTTTACGTGAAGTGGTCTAGATGTTATGCAACCAATTAGTTTGCGGTCTTCCACAGACGACGAATGTGCATCCTGTAGCAAAACCTTTTCCCAATAAAAGGAGAAAAAACACGGTGAGTTGTGTCCTATAAAATACGGCATGACATTGCATTGTTGAGGAAGAAACTCATTTTCGTCATTTCGCAAAAAATGCCCGCGAACTAAATTTAAAAATTTTGCAAACTGGTAGTCCTTTACCTTTGTTGATATTACCGTTTCAACATTTTCAAAATTACAGAATTTATTTTTTTCTGGAAGCTCATGACGGATTATTCCCACGGAAAAGAACCAATAATATAAGTCATAGAAATGGAAAACGGGCTGAATAGACCAAAAACGATATTTAATTTTTACATAGATCATAAATAGTATGATAAATGCTATAATGCTTGCTAATAAAATAAGTGTAACCTTTGCAACCTGATTCATTAATAATGTATAAGAGCCTTATTAATGAAGAATAAAAAGTTTTACATTGTTAAACCTATTGATTGTAATCTAGCCTATCCTAGCCTATCCTAGCCTATCCTAGCCTATTGAGGCTTCTGTAAAATGTACAAGTACTGGCTTTCATAACCACAATTGAGCAGATCTATTTTTCCTAACAAGATAAAGCCTGCATCTTGGCCCTGTCGCAAAATCTCTGTCTGTGTTTCCATGTGCAAAACGTGTTCTTGTCTCCTGGTTTTACCCGTTTCATCATCCTTGAACTTCTCCACAAATGTAGCCGTGTTCTTGTCCTTATTAAGATCAAAGTTAGATGAATATGCAAATGTATCAAATTTAACATTTGTGCTTGTAATACGCTTTTTGGCATACTTTTGAGGAGAAACAAAAAGGAGTGGATTGCCTGGAGGAAGAATAGGATCAAATGTGTCTCTATTCACTAAATGGACAATTAAATAGCCGCCCCTCATCAACCAATTCATGCAATTAGTAAAAAATAGTGCCTTGTCCTTGAAATAGTAAATAGTGAAATAGAGACACAATATGTGCGTGTATGAGCTAGGCTGGAATTGATTTGCATTTAAAATGTCGCCTTGCACAAAATCCAAATCGGGATAGTTCTCTTTAGCCTTTGCAACCATGGAAGGTGAAATGTCAATACCCATTACATTATTTAGACCATATTTTTTGCATGCAGCAACGTGGTGGCCTGTTCCAGACCCAACATCTAAAATGATGCTCTCTTCACTAGGCGTGGTTTTATTTACAATTTCTCCCACCTCATAATCGTCTTTCATTTCATTATAGACCAAGTAGTCGTATATTCCAGCATAGAAATCGTCGTATACTTCGCTTTTGCTCTTGAATAAGAACTTATTTTGTTGTTCAAATCCCTCCTTTTTTGCTGGCTCAATGTATTTAAAAAAAGTAATTAACAATATTAATAAAAGGATGAAAATTAGGATTTTCCCCCAGTTAGTAGTATTGTTGTAAACCTTGGTCAATGAAGTAAATTGCTTATTAACATTTTTTAAAAAGTTTGCCATAATTCTATATGTATTGTTGTGATTTTTTTTGTATAAGTTTCTAATATATGGCTGATATAGAAATCAATGACATTCGTGAACAAAAGGAGTTTAAGGGTATAACTTTCTCGGAGTTTAAAAAGTCCAATGTGAAAAAAGAGCTTCTAAATAGTTTAATAAATGCAAAACTAGAACCCGCTTGTTATTGGAGTGCCGAACTAATATGTGCGGGGCATTATGGCGATTTATGGGAGATCATTCTCTATTTTTACAGCAAATACATACACCTTGGAAATCCTAAATTGGCAATGTATTTAGAATTGCGCATTAATAATTTTAAAGAGGCCGTCGCAAATGGTTACATAAATAATGAGATTAAGATGCGAAACAGTTTGAAAGTGCGACGACTTTTTGCAGAGATAATTTGCGTTTTATGTGACAGTGTTAGAAAGCACAGTTTTGAAGACATTAAGATTAAGAAGGAAGAATTTGTGCTAACCCATATGACGGACAGATTCAAGGCGCCAAATGTAAAATATGCTGATGATTATTTTAAAAAGGACGATCCCAAGGAATTATTTGTTGCTATCAATGAGCTAGCATACAATTTGCACAAGGATACTAAAAATGGTATTAGTGCATGTTATTGGATAGAATGGATAATGGAGTTTGAAAGTGTTTGCAAGGCAAAAAAAGAAAAATGTAGTTGCGAAAGAAGACCATTTGCACCAGTAGATGTAAAAATGCAGATGGATGTTATATGGATGATTTGGGACATATTTTTACAGGAATCCAAGAAGAGATCTCCTATTATTGACAAGGTTATGAAAAGCATGTTAAAATTGTTTACACTGAGATATTCGCCGACCTGCTATAAAAAACGCAAATATATGATCTACTTTTGCGTATCACTTTTAACGGAGACATTGCCTGCATTAGATGGCGAAATGATTAAAAATAAAGAGAAAATAACCACTGTGACGCAAAAAATTGACAACATTTATAAACAGATTAAGAAGAATGAACATTCTCCTAATACGGATTATTTGTTTGTTAATGCAAATAAATCCAACTTGGATAAAACTATTGAAAAGTTGGAAAAGATGAGCAGCTTTGGCGAAATGTTTATTCCAAGGCTTTAAAGCTTTAAGTCCTTAAAAAATACAATAAAATATTTATTTATACTATAAGAACAATGCCCAAAACGCGTAAAACTACTTCTTCAAAGTCAAAAACTCGCAAGGCCAAGAAAACAACGAGTGTTAAGAAATCAACTAGTTACTCAAAAGAAGCAATGATTCTCAAGTTTATTGAAATGCTCAACACTGTCAAATTATTCCACTGGAAAACCAACAGCTATGCCAAGCACAAGGCAACGGATAGTTTATATGGTAAATTAAATGATAATATTGACTCTTTTGTGGAAATTTTGCTTGGAAAGGCTGGCGATCGGGTTGATCTTGTCGGCGTAAAATCCATCCCATTATTTGCGTATAGCTCTGCCGATGATTTTAAGAGAAAGATTGAAGAGTACAAAAAGTATTTGATTGGTATGACCGCAAGTGGAACGTTGAACTTGACAAATAACAGTGATCTATTGAATGTTCGTGACGAAATATTGGGTAATCTTAATCAATTTACCTATTTGTGGAGTTTTAAATAAAGACATTTTAGACATTTTATTTTATTTCAATGCATATAATTGCATTTTACATATTGCATTTATAATAAAAATTTAATATATTTATTTTTATTATAAGTAATGAGTCTATCAAGAACATCTCAAAAATCAACAGATAACAAATTGGTAAAAACTTTGGCCGACGATTTTCCAGCCACTTTAGAACCAGCCGAGAGCAAAAAAAGCGCCAAGTCTTTTTTCTCTTCCTTCTTTTCACAGGGTGGAGATGAACAAGTCAAAAGTAAAAATGATGATGATAAGATGGCATATTCATTGAATGCATTGGAAAATATGGGCAAATCTAGTTCAACAAAACCCAAATCAAAGTCTTCATCTATTTTTTCAGCATTGTCATTTGTTCCAGATGAAAAGAGTGCATCCGCAAACATGAATGCAAATGAGAATATTGGCCGAATTAGTTCAGCATCTTCATCTTCCTCTTCTTCTGGCTCCAAAACAGGAATAATTGCATCCTTTATATCCACTCTTCAAAACTTATCATGGTTAACTTGGTTTGTCATTATTGTTGTTCTTGCATTTTTAGGCTTTAATGTTTTCATGTATTTAGCGCAAACTACGCAGTTATTTTCCAGTATTCTTGCTGGTATTTTAGGCTTAATTAACAAATTGTTTGGCAATTCAGTTGTGGCGACCGTTCAACAAACGACAAACGCATCTGCAACTGGTGCGCAAGGTATTGTAGATTTTACGGCGTCTGCCGCCACAGGCGGAATCAATGCAATTCAGCAAGGTGCGCAAAATATTCCATCTGCTTCATCCTCTTCCTCTTCTTATACTGGATCTACTGCAGTCCCAGGAATAACAAGTGGAAAGCCCTCTGGACAATCAGTTTCTACAACGGTGCCAAAGCAGGACAAGGCACAGGAAACAACGTTAAATACCGCACTTAACAGCGCCACGCAATCATTGGACAATCCACAAAATCAGCAAAATCCAATAGATGATGGACCTTATCAAGCGGATGATTCTTATAGTAGCATTCAAAAACCCACAAGCAAGGCTGGTTGGTGTTTCATTGGTGAACAGCAAAATTTTAGGAGCTGTGTAGAGGTAGGAGACAACGATATCTGCATGTCTGGAAATATTTTTCCCACGCAAGATATTTGTGTTAATCCTAGCCTTAGACAATAATAAGCTCTATATATAATAGATATAATACATGTCATGTTTAGGAAAGAATTATAGACCAATACCACCTAGAGTATGGAGTAGAGTTGAAAATGTCTGTGTGTATAATACTCAAAACAGTGTTACAACAGCAACTACTGGCGCCTTAACTGAAGAAGACCAATTTAAACCCGTATATTTTGCACCTTTAAAAAGATATATACCGCCAGAAGACGTTGGAGAAGCATATCAAATGATCCGCAAGGGAAATATTTTACAATATAAGAAAAATAGTAGCAATTTAACCCAAAAAGAGAAATATTCAAAAATAGCTCGCGCTCAATGGACAAATAGGACGACTACGTGGGCAACGCAGGGACAAGCCTATTCTCAACCAAATACAAATCAACAAAAACGTGTTGGAGCAATCAATATTGATTTAAATACTGGATTGCCAACATATGAACCCATTACATGTCGTCAACCAATATCTCCTTCTTATTATAATGCTCTTCCTGCAAGAAACCTGGTTCCTTTGGCAAATGAACCGACTGTGCCTAATCTAAATACAACTGGAAGCATCAATCCATTTCCACCAATTATGGTAGTTGATCAACCTGCGCCAATTGTAATCCAAGATGGTGGAAATCTTATTTATAATATTCGGGAAAATCCATGCACTGGAGAAACTGTGGTCTATCCTCCTCCTAGCAAATGTTATCCAACTACTGCCTCAGATGTTCCTGGACCTGAGATGCTTATATGTTATAATGACAATTTGCCAACGTATTATCCAAGAAATCGTTTAACTATGAATAATAGCACAGATAAATGGCCTGTAAATGCCAAATTAATAAGAAGCATGACAGATATCCCATCTCAAAATGTAACCACCAATTTTTCCCCCTTTAGAGAAGTAATAATGTTTGAAGATTTATTAGCATTTGATCCTACTTTAAAGCAAACAGGGTCAGCAACTAGTTCTTTAAAATTAATGAATACAAACACTAATACTAGCACTAATACTAATACTAGCACTGATTCAGCTACACTTTTTAAAGCATCATTGAACAAAATTTTTAAACATATGGATGCGTTGGAATTACGAATTAATGATAAACTTTATCAGTCTACGGGCAACATAATAGATACATTGTCTAGAAAAATGGAA
>Ga0194059_1001091_pt1 | contig 11814 bp, 16 predicted proteins | sample SepL6211m_MetaG_FD_163426 | JGI IMG/M metagenome (GOLD analysis project Ga0194059, IMG submission 163426) | Anoxic zone freshwater microbial communities from boreal shield lake in IISD Experimental Lakes Area, Ontario, Canada - Sep2016-L626-11m | ecosystem: Environmental > Aquatic > Freshwater >... | reverse complement strand
TTTATATCCCACAAGTTAAGTTCAAACCAATAAAAAATGTTGGTAAGGTTGCGGTGATTATACCAACAAAAGGTAAAGTGGAGATGTTAAAAGAATGTGTTGATTCATTCCGTAAGTATTGTAATGAAAGTCTATATGATATATTCATTGCAGATACAGGATCAACAGACGATGAAAAAAATTGGGTTAAAGAAAATATTAAAAACATAACTTTAATAGAATACGATTATTACAATTTTGCCAAAATTAATAATGATGTTGTTAAAAATCATATAACAGATAATTATGAATTTTTATTATTCTGTAATAACGATATTGAATTATTAAATGATGTTATATATGGAATGTTAAAAACATTCAAAACAAAGAATAGAGTGGGATCAGTTGGTTGTAGATTACATTTTACAAATAACACCGTACAACATGATGGAATTACAATTATGATGAAACAAAATACTAAAGCCATTATAATTGATCATTTATCAAGAGAAACATACTATAAGTACATAACCGATACTCAGGATGTTGGGGGAAATACCGCAGCACTAATGATGGTTAGAAAAAAAATGTTTGAATTTTTAGGTGGGTTTAATGAAAAATTTACCCATTGTTATGAAGACGCTTATTTGGGTTTACAAATAATAAAAAATGGATATTTTAATTATTGTTGTGGTGATTGTGTTGCATACCATCACGAATCAACAACAAGAAATATTGAGGACACTAAATCACAATCAATAATAGAGTTTAACGAGATAATGTCCCCATATATAAGAGAAAATTTTGATAAATTTAAAAAATACGCAGTAGTTACAAATTAATATGGAGCCTATTATAACTTTTATTATTCCCTCTTTAAATAGAGAAACAATCACAAGAACTGTAGAGTCATTATTAAATCAAACAAACCCAAATTGGAACGCAATTATCTTATATGATGGTGTTGTGGGAACAGAGTTTGACGATGAAAGAATAAAAACTTTAGAAATTCCCAAAACAGGTTTAATTGGCCCCGCAAATGGTCAATCAGGTTTAGTTAGAAATAAAGGCATTGAAATGGTTAAAACTGAATGGATCGGATTTTTAGATGATGATGACACAATTGACAAAAATTACGTTTCAGCACTAAGTGAAAAATATTTAGAAAAAGATTTTGTTGTTTGGAGAATGAAATATCAGAATGGTTTGGTATTACCACCACCACAAATTAATGGTCTTTATTTTGGTGCGGTAGGTATATCTTTCTGCTATAAAAATAAATTTGGTAAATTATTATTTGATAATAATAGAGATGGTGAAGACTTTGATTTTTTATCCAAACTAAAAAAATTAACAAGTAATTGGGTTATCACACCTGAGGTATATTATAACGTAAGACACTAATGAAAATAACAGACTTTTTTGATAAAACATATTGTATAAATTTAGATCGTAGACCAGATAGGTGGAATGAATGTGTTGTTGAATTTGAAAAAAACAATCTAACAAACATTAACAGATTTAAAGGTTTAGACGGAAAAGAGTTAAACCAAGCCTCATCAGGTTTTATGACACCATCAAGGTTGGCGTTAGTTTTAACAAACATACAAATATTAGAGGGGGCAATTCAAAATGATTATAACTCAATATTAATATTAGAGGACGACGTTGAGTTTAAAAAACAAGTTGGGGACATGGATGAGTATTTTAATATGTTACCAAAAGACTGGGATATGTTATATTTTGGTGGTAATCATAATACACATATGGGAATAAATCCTCCAGAAATAATAAATAAAAAAGTTTGTAAACTGCATTACACATTTAGCACTCACTGTGTTGCAATAAATAAAAAATCATTTAATGTTATATTAGAAAGATTAAAAAAATGTGATAATGCGTTAGATGTGATTTATGCTGAATTACAAAAGTCGTTAAATGTTTATTCTTTTTATCCTGTAATTGCAACCCAAAGAGTTAGTTTTAGTGATATAGAAAATAAGGTCACAGATTATAAATGGTTAATAAAGTGATTTATGAATTATATAACAACAAATCATAGAGGTGGTATTGGTAATGTAATGTTTAAACTTGCTGCATCAATCAGTATGTCAATTGATAATAATGTTGATTATATTTTTTCAAAAGAATTTATAAGACCTATTGATCCTGATTATAAAAATTATAATAATAATATTTTAAGAAATTTTAATTTTATTGATGTATTACCACAGAAGTATTATGTTTATAATGAAACCAATTTTAATCATCAACATATTAATTATATTAAAGGAACTAATTTATTATTAGATGGGTACTTTCAAAGTGAAAAATATTTCATAAATAATAAACAAACAGTTATAGATATTTTTAAACCTACGGAAGAAATAAAAAACGATATATTAAAAAGTTTACCTGAAGTTAACAACTATGTATCTATACATATTAGAAGAGGAGATTATTTAAAATACCCAAATCATCACCCACAACAATCTGAAGAATATTATAAAGAAGCAACAGAAATTATTGGTAGAGATAATACTTTTTTAATTTTTAGTGATGATTTAGAGGGGGTTAAAAATATGTTTGATTATTTACCCAATAAAATATTCTACACTTCAGGTAAAGATTGGTTAGATTTATATACGATGAGTTTATGTAAAGATAATATAATTTGTAATAGTACATTCAGTTGGTGGGCAGCATATTTAAATCCAAATAAAGACAAGAAAGTAATAACAACAAATAAATGGTTTGGGTCATCAAATGCCCACCTTAATATATCAACACTATTCCCATCGGAATGGATAATCCTAAATAAATAAGAAATGGAAAAAATATACTCAAAAGTAGAGGCCGATAAACTATTACACGTAATTAATAGATTGGATGACATTAATGGTAGAACAGAAGTTATACCTGAAAATAATTTTATTCAATGTGCAACATTAAAGATGGAAAAAGATAAAACATTTCCACCACATAAACATATTACTAAAGATAGACACTATACGGAACAAATTGCTCAAGAATCTTGGGTTGTTATTAAAGGTAGTGTTAAATGTATTTTGTTTGATATTGATGATCAAATTATTGCAACCCCAATCTTGTATCCTGGAGATGCGAGTTTTACCCTTTATGGTGGTCACACTTACAAAATTTTAGAAGATGACACGATTGTTTATGAATATAAAACAGGACCATATGAAGGACAATCACTTGATAAAAAATTTATAACAAATGAGTAATTTAACTTTAAATAGTAATGAAATAGGTAGATGGTTTAATGATAGGGGAGATTATACCCATAACATAACATATGATTTAAATGAAAACTCAATCATTATGGATTTGGGTGGATACACTGGTGTTTGGGCACAACAAATGATAGATAAATATAATCTAAATGTTTATATCTTAGAACCAATCTCTAGTTTTTATGATGGAATGGTATCCAAATTTATAAATAACCCTAAAGTAAGATTATTAAATGTTGGTGCTGGAATTGAGGATAAAGATGGTGTTATTTATATGGGTGGTGATGGATCATCATCTAATTTAATTAATGGGGATGAGGTAAATGTTAAATTTAACTCAATCAATACCATATTAAAAAATTTTAATTTAGATTATGTTGATTTATTACAAATTAATATTGAGGGAGATGAATATCCACTTTTAGAACATATGTTACAAACGGGTTCAATAAATAAATTTAAGAACTTACAAATTCAATTCCACTTGGGTATTGAAAACGATATTGAAAGACGAAACAAAATTAGAGATGGTTTAATCGCAAATGGATTTAATAATAATTTTGATTACCCATTTGTTTGGGAATCATGGGGTAAATAAAAAATATATAATGAAAGTTTTATTTAATTACGCTAATTTAAAATTTTACAATTCACAAAAACTAAATTCAGAAACTGGATTAGGTATTGGTGGTTTTGATAAAGTTTTTGAATTTAGAAAAGAAGACATAGGCCAAGAGTTTTACCAAAAAAACAAACATCTACTAGACCAACCAAGAGGTGCTGGTTATTGGTTATGGAAGTTTCACTTTGTGATGCGATTACTTAACGATGACTCAATTACAGAAGATAGTTATATTTTTTATGCTGACTCTGGATCTAAATTTATCGGGTCAATTGATGAATTGATTACAGTTTTTGAAAGAGATAAGTTATCCGTTATGACGTTTAGACAAAATCATTTAAGTTATATTTGGACAAAACGAGATGCGTTTATTTTAACAGGTACGGATTCTCCAGAATATACACATACTGGTGCTAGAGTTGGCGGTTGGTTCCTACTAAAGAAAAACGATTTCAGTAGAGAGTTTATGGGAAAATGTTATGACTATGGTTGCGACCACAGAATCATAAGTGACTCACCAAATGAATTAGGCGTACCAAATTATGATGGGTTTATTGAAAACCGTCACGACGAAACTATTATTACTTTGGTTAGTAAAAAATATGGTTTATTCCCATATAGAAACCCATCACAATGGGGATTTATAGGTGACGTTAATTTTACTGACAATATGTATGGTGCCGAAGCGACAAAAAGAATGGTTGAGAAATTCGGTGAATTATCAACGTGGGGAAATAAATATGGGAATTACTTTCATGGTGAATCATTGAATCAATACCCTCATTTTGAATTTGATGATAAATCAACGTACCCAACAATAATGGATTTACATAAAAATCCAGCATAATATGATTAGAGTACTAGGCGATGATATTATCGTTGATGACGATGTATTGGTAAAACAAGATTTGGTAATAAACGGTTCACACGTGGCAATTGATAAGGGTTTTTATTGTACAACTAATACCACGATTGGTGATTATGTACATATTGGACCATATGTTACAATTATAGGTGGTAAGAAAGGTATCTTTAAAGCGGCTGGTTTTAACAATATAATGGCTGGTGTTAGAATTATTTGTGGTTCAGATAGATTTGACGACAGTGGGTTATTTGGGGCAATGATACCGAAAGAATTAAAAGGTACTCAAATAATTGAGCCCGTAATTATGGAAGAGTTCTCAAACATTGGAACGAATGCAATTGTATTACCAGGATCAACACTTAGAAGAGGTGTTTTATTAACTGCTGGTAGTTTGTTGATGGGAGATACTGAGGAATGGGGTGTTTATAAAGGCAATCCAGCAGTATTGATTAAAAAGATTGACCCGACTAAAATAATTGAAAATGCAAAAAAATTGGGTTATAATAAATTTTAAGTATGGTACAATTTCACACATATGGTGATAGTCACGCATCTGAACACGGTGGTTGGACTAAAATACAAATAGAAAATTTAAGTATAATAACAAATTGGTTTGGCCCAAAATTAATGTATAGTTTTGGTAGAGATAAAAACATAATATTAAATTTAAACCATATAAATAATGGTGATTATGTTTGTTTTTGTTTTGGTGAGATAGATTGTAGAGCACACATAAATAAATATGAAATAAATTGGCAAGAAACCATCAACAATTTAGTTGCTGAATATTTTATTGCAATATCTACAAATGTTTATGGTTTAAATGTAAAAACATGTGTTTATAATGCAGTACCCCAAATAGATAGACGAAAACCAGAAAACCTATGGATAAATAAATGGGATGAAGAAAGTTCCACACTACCAGCAATAGGTACCGATGAAGATAGACGTAAATACACTCTTTATATGAATAAAAAACTAAAAGAATTTTGTGATTTATATGGGTATTTTTTCTTTGACGTTTATAATAAGTATGTAGACAAAGATGGGTTTTTAAACTCAATATATTCAGATGGTAATTGTCATATAAAAGATCCAGTATTCATAAAAGAACATTTAGAAAAAATAATATATGGGTAGAGTTAAAATTAATATGTTAGGTGGGGGTTTTCAACACAGCGTATCAACTAACGACATACCTCCAAAATTTATTGAATGGGTTAAAGATGAATCCGCAGAAATTTCAATTTATATTGATAAAGATATTGTTGGCCCAACAAACCCATTAAAAAAAAATTATGGTTGGTTATGTGAGTCAAAAACCATAATTGGTCCTTCATATATTTGGTGTCAAAATAATATTGAGTTATTAAAATTGATGTATGTAAAAGTTTTTACTCACGACGTTGAGTTATCTAAATTATCGGACATTTTTCAACTTACACAATGTAGTGCCAAATCTTTTTTATCTTACGGTGAAATATATCCAAAAACTAAATTGGTTTCTATGATTGCATCAAACAAAACTATGTGTTCAGAACACATTTATAGACAACAAATTATTCAAAAATTTTCCAATAAATGTGATCATTTTGGTAGAGGTTATAACCCCATAAATAATAAAGAAGATGGGTTAAAAGATTATTGTTTTTCATTTGCGATGGAGAACGCAACATATTCAAATATGATTACAGAAAAAATTACAGATTGTTTTATGACCGGAACAATTCCAATTTATTATGGAATTAGTAATATTGGAGATTACTTCAATACGGACGGAATAATAATATTAGATGATAACTTCAAAATTGAAGACCTGTCATTTGAATTGTATCATAGTAAAATGGCTGCGGTAATAGATAACTTTAAAAGATCAATTGACTTTCCTCATGCGGAGGACTACATTTTTAAAACCTTCATTGAAGGTAAATAAAAATTAAAATGTTTTATTATGTCATTTGAAATCATAACCACATTTGAAAATAAAATTGCCGATTTTTTTGGTTCTTCTTACGCAATTGCTGTAGATAGTTGTACTCACGGCATTGAGTTATGTTTAAGGTACACCAAAGAAACAAAAATTAATGTCCCAAAAAGAACATATTTATCCGTTCCTTTTTTAGCAGAAAAAATGGGATTAGAACGAGAATGGAGAGATGAGGAATGGGAAGATTATTATACCTTAAATTATGGTAATAAAAGAATAATTGATGCTGCGGTTCTTTGGAGAAAAGATAGTTATTTACCAAACACATTTATGTGCATTAGTTTCCAATATCAAAAACATCTTTCATTAGGTAGGGGTGGTATTATTTTACTTGATAATGAGGATGACTATCTTAACTTAAAAAAAATGTCCTACGACGGAAGACTACCTAATATTCCGTGGAGAGATCAAAACGTTGATACAATTGGGTTTCATTACTATATGACTCCTGAAACAGCACAATTAGGGTTAGACAAATTAGAACAGGCAATCAACACACCACCAAAAAAATGGTCCGTAACAGATTGGCCTGACTTAACAAAAATGAAAATTTTTAATAAATAACAAATATAAAATAATGAAAAAAGCATTTATTACAGGTATAAACGGACAAGATGGATCTTACTTGGCGGAATACCTATTAGAATTAGGATATGAAGTTTATGGTATTATTCGTAGAAATTCAGTTCCTGAAAACCAACAAAGTAGACTTACGGATGAGATCAGAAATAAATTACATATTCATTATGGTGATCTTTTAGATCAAGGTAGTTTAGAAAGATTATTAAGTGATATACAACCGGATGAAATATATAATTTAGCAGCTCAAAGTCACGTTAGAATTAGTTATGATATTCCACAATTTACAATACAAACAAATGCGATTGGTGTTATAAACATTTTAGAAGCGTATAGAAGAGCTTGTCCAAATTCAAGATTCTATCAAGCTAGTTCATCAGAAATGTTTGGTAGTTCAGTGGATAAAGACGGATTCCAAAGAGAAAGTACAATTATGAACCCTGTGTCACCATATGGTTGTTCAAAAGTGTTTGGATATAATATTGTAAGAAACTATCGTAATGCATATAAATTACATGCTTCTAATGGAATTTTATTTAATCACGAATCCCCAAGAAGAGGATCAAATTTTGTTACAAATAAAGTAGTGAAAACAGCCGTGGAAATTAAGTTAGGATTAAATAATGAATTAGTGTTAGGTAATTTAGATTCTTATCGTGATTGGGGTCACTCAAAAGATTATGTTAAAGCAATGCATTTAATTATAAATAACGATGTTCCTGATGACTTTGTTGTTTCAACAATGGTTACACATTCAGTAAGGGATATGGTTGAATATGTCTTTGAAAAATTAGAGTTAGATTACACAAAATACGTTACCCAAGATCTTAAATTTAGAAGACCCGAAGAACTTGATTACCTAAAAGGAGACTCAACAAAAATTAGAAGTAAATTAGGTTGGGTACCAGAATACACATTTGAAACTATGTTGGATGAAATGATTGAATATTGGTTAGACTATTATGGAAAAAAATAAAAATATTGTAGGTATAACTTGTAGTACTTTTGACCTACTACATCCGGGTCATATTATTATGTTAGAAGAATGTAAGAGACATTGTGATTATCTAATATGTGCATTACAGAACGACCCAACAATAGATAGAGAAGATAAGAATAAACCCATCCAATCTCTCGTAGAAAGATACCTACAATTGGATGCGGTTAAATATGTTGATAAGATAATCCCCTACAATACTGAAGATGAGTTAGAAGAACTTTTTAGTTCATTAGATTTAGATGTACGAATAATTGGTGAGGATTATAAAGACACAAATTACACGGCAAAAGACATTTGTCAGAGGAGGGGGATTAGAATTATACACAATAAACGGGATCATAATCACTCAACATCAAATCTCAGAAAAAAAATATATGAGATGGAGAGTAAAAAAAGATTCATTAACTAATTCTATATGACTAGAAGAAAACCACAACAAACTGAAGAAACTTATGTTGCATTAGACACAAAAAGAAACATAATTGACCAAGTAGCAAAAAAAAGACCTAAGGGTAAGTTCTTAACCGAAAACCAAAAAATATATTACGACACATTATTAAATAACCAAATAACAATTTGTTCAGGACCGGCTGGTGTTGGTAAAAGTTATGTGGCAATGAAGACAGCGGTAGATCTTTTGTTGGACGATGGAAATGGTTATGATAAAATTATTATTGTTAGACCGGCAGTTGAGGCTGAGGAAAAATTGGGATCGTTACCTGGTAACTTAGAAGAAAAATTGGATCCATATATTTTCCCATCTTATTACCTATTAAATAAAATTATCGGTAAAGAAGCAAGAGAAAAATTAAAGGAGGCTGAGGCTATTGAGGTATTTGCGCTAGCGTATATGAGAGGTATGACAATAGATAACTCAATCCTTGTTTTTGAGGAAGCTCAGAACGCAACACCAAAACAAATTAAGTTACTATTGACAAGGATAGGATCTAACACTAAATTCTTTATTTCAGGTGATATTGAACAAACTGATAGATACAAAGATAAGACACAGTCAGGATTGTATGATGCAATAACCAGATTTAAAGGAATAAATGGTATCGGTATTTTTGAGTTTGGAGATAAAGATGGGGTTAGGAACCCAATAATAACAAAAATTCTACAAAAATATGAAGAGGATAGGAATTGATATTAACGGAGTACTCAGAGATACTATCGGTAAGTTTACTCAATTATATGAAAAACATTTAATTGAAGATGCTCAAGATGAGTTTATGGGTCAAACATATAAATTAGATATGTCGGGGAACACATTGTTGGAAGAAACTGATGTAGTTCAATTTGAATACAAAAAGTTAAATGATGTTGATTCATTAGAGTTAGATAAACATTTTACATTTCGTAATAAAGAAGAGTTATTTTCATTTATGTATGAGGAATACGCTATGGAGTTGTTTGGACACGCACCATCAACGGAGATGACAACCTTTAACATATTAAACGACTTATATTTTGAATTAAGAGACACAAATGAGTTAATGATCGTATCAAGTGAAATTGGTAAATCAAAACCGTCATCGTTATTCTTCTTGTCTAAGTTTGGTTGTCTATTAGAAAAGGTATTTTTCTTTAGTGAAATTACAAAAGATTCTATGTGGAATCAATTAGACGTTTTACTTACGGCTGATCCTACCTTATTATTAGAAAAACACGAAGGAAAAGTGATTATTAAATTTATCACTGATTACAATAAACACATTAAATCTGATTATGAGATTTCATCTCTTTCAGAATTTAGTAAAATATTAAAAGAACTAAAAGATGTTTAACGTATTTGGTGAGAATTACTACATTGACATTGATAAGATTGATAAAGAAGTAGAATTAAAAAGTATAAGTGGAGAAAGTCAAATTCATTTAGTAAAATATGAAACAATTAAATTATTGGTTGATGTTATAGTATCTGAAGATGGGGAAGTAGACGAAAATTTAGGTTTGAAAAGTAATGAAGTTTCAATACCGTTTAAAATAGCATTTAATTCATTATTAATGAAAAAAATAATAAACAAACTATAATTTAATTATGAACGATGATCAAATTCAAAAGTTAGAGTTATCAATCTCTAATATGAAAGAAAAGAAATCAAGATTGTACTTTGTGGTACAAGACACTAAAGGAAACGCAAAAGCATCAGTTAGATATATCTATGAGATGGCAATGGCATTAAAGAAAAATGGATATAACCCAATTATCTTACACGAAAAACCTGAGTATTTTGGTGTTTCAAGTTGGTTAAGTGAGGAATATATGTCTGAATTACCACACATGTCAATTGATGGTACGAGTTTGGAGATATCTCCTGACGACCTTATTATTATACCAGAAATTTATGGTTTTATTATGGACCAAATTACAAAACTACCTTGTGGTAAAATTGTAATGAGTCAAGCGTATGACCATATTTTTGAAACATTGCAACCTGGTCAAACATGGTCTCAATTAGGGTTTTACAAATGTATTACAACATCAGAAAAACAAAAAGAATATGTTAGTAATGTAATGAGACAAATTTCTGTTGACGTTATTCAACCATCAATTTCAAAAACATTTAAAAAATCTGAGTTTCCACCTAAAACAATTGTAAATGTTCACACAAGAGACCAAAGAGATACGATTAACATTATCAAAACTTTCTACGCTAAATTCCCACAATACAGATGGATTACATTTAGAGACTTAAGAGGTTTATCTGAGGTTGAATTTGCTGAAGCAATGAAAGATAGTTTTGTTTCTATCTGGATTGACCAAACAAGTTCTTATGGTACATTTCCTCTTGAATCAATGAAAATGGGTATTCCTGTAATTGGTTTAGTTCCAGATATCATACCTGAATGGATGAACGAAGATAATGGTCTTTGGATTAATAACAAAACAATCATTAATGACGTTCTTTCTGACTATATCCAAAATTGGTTAGAGGATAATATAAATCCTGAACTTCACACTAAAATGGAAGACACGGTAAATACTTTACCTACTTTGGAAAACTTTGAAGACGAAACAGTAAAACTTTTTAATAATTTTATGTCTTCAAGACTTACTTCATTTGAAGATCAACTTTCTAAATTTCAAACAATATAATTATGGAAAATAAAAATAAAATATCAGTTATATTACCAATTAAAACGGGTAAAGCTATTGGGTTTGAGGACTTCTTTACAAGAGCAATCCAATCAGTTCAATTTCAACAGAGTCCTGTTGATGAGTTAGTTATTGTTCATTGTGATGAACCATATTTAACTAAACATTTAAGTGAATACGACTTCAGTGGTTTAACCGTTGTTTTTGATGTTTGGACTGAAGAACCAAACTTTGCAAACCAAGTTAACAGAGGTGTTGAGGTTGCTAAATCCGAATGGTGTTCTATTTTAGAATTTGACGATGAGTATGCGAACATTTGGTTTAAAAATGCACGTAAATATATGGACATTTACACAGATGTGGATGTGTTTTTACCAATCGTAGTTGATGTTGACGATAAGTTAGTTTTCGCAGGGTTTACAAAC
>Ga0194059_1001090_pt1 | contig 11816 bp, 9 predicted proteins | sample SepL6211m_MetaG_FD_163426 | JGI IMG/M metagenome (GOLD analysis project Ga0194059, IMG submission 163426) | Anoxic zone freshwater microbial communities from boreal shield lake in IISD Experimental Lakes Area, Ontario, Canada - Sep2016-L626-11m | ecosystem: Environmental > Aquatic > Freshwater >... | reverse complement strand
ATCCATGTGTTGCCGAAATTATTCAGCACCGCATCGTTTTAATAACGCCTCAAAGAGTTGAATGCCTAAATCTATTTCTTCTTCTGAGATTAAAAGCGAAGGGGCCAAGGTAATCACATTCTTTTCATAACCACCAATATCAAGCACTAAGCCATATGTCTTATCACCAATTTTGATGTCGCCTAAAAGGCCTTCATTAAACATGCGATCAGCAAGCTTTCGACTTGCAGTAAAGCCATCTTTTTCACAAAGTTCAATACGAAGTGCTAACCCTAAACCGCTTACGTCTCCCACGACTTTCCATCGTGATTTCAATTCTTCAATACGTTTTAAGAAGTAAGCACCACGATCATTTACTTTTTGCTCAAAATTATCTTCGGAGGTCATTTTAAGAACCTCAAGTGCTACTGAAGTACCTAATGGGTTAGATGCGAATGTTGAGTGGGTTGATCCTGGTGGGAATTTTTCTGGGTTAATCAATTCTTCTTTAGCCCAAATGCCTGACAATGGATTTAAGCCATTGGTAATCGCTTTACCAAATACAAAAATATCAGGAATGATGTCAAAGTTTTCCCAAGACCATAATTTACCTGTACGGTAAACACCCATTTGAATTTCGTCAGCCACCAAGAGCACGTTACGTTTCTTCAAAGATTCCGCTAATTTTTTCATGTAGCCTTTAGGTGGCACAATGTATCCGCCTGTCCCTTGCATAGGCTCAATATAAAATGCACCGAATTCACATTGACCTGCTTTTTCATCCCACACGGATTGGTATTCAGTATCAAATAATTTTTCAAATTCTTTATGGCAATAAGTGTCACACGTTTCCACTTTCATGCTGTAAGGGCAACGGAAACAATAAGGATAAGGAATAAATTGCGCACGATCTGCGAAGTTACCAAAACGACGACGGTAACGGTAACTTGAAGTAATGGCAGAGGCTCCCAAAGTTCTTCCATGGTATCCGCCCATGAAAGCAAACTGATGCGTTTTGCCTGTATGATTTCGCACTACTTTTAATGAATCTTCAATCGCTTGCGCTCCACCGACGTTAAAGTGGACACGACCTTTGACGCCATATTTTTCTTCCATGTACTTACAAATAATTTCAGCAAGCTCCACTTTTTCTTTATGTAGATATTGGCTTGCCAATTGTGGCAATGTATCAATTTGTTTTTTTAAAGTGTCTGCAATACGTTTATTTTTGTATCCAAAGTTGACCGCGGAATACCACATTTGCCAATCAAGATAAGGGATGCCTTTTTCATCAAATAAAAAGCTGCCATCACAATTTTCAAAGACTTTTGGAGGGTCCGCGTAATTCACAGTATCTCCATGTGAGCAATACTTTTCATTTTTTTCTAAGATTTCAATGATTTTCTGATCCATCTTGTAACCCTCTACTTTAAAAAATTAATTAAATACATAGCCCGGAATCTTTTGTTCTTCCGGCTTCCAAGTTTTGACAATCTTTAATACATCATCAAACGTATTAAAAGTGTGATGCTGCACATTGTTTTTTTCGCAATGTTTAATGAGTGACGACTTCGCAAATACAATATCGGCGTGAAGTGCTAGACATGCATCTGATTTTCCATCGCCAATCAGTACTACCGGTCCTCCTACTTTTTTGCTGACATAATCAGCGACCGCACATTTACACATACCATTACCGCCTTTGCAATCAGGATCGCGCAATGGAAAAGTAATTTCAATGCCGCGCTCCTTGTAATTGAGACGATTAGAGAACGTCTGAATCTCAGGCCATCCTGCTTGTCTTGTTGCTACTTTGATTGAATGATCTAAGCCATCACTTGCGATCACTAATTTAGCGAATTTTTTGACATGCTCATAAAAGGGCAGGAATGTCTCATCAAGCTGAATACTGCGGAAAAAATTTTCTAAGCTTAAGAGATCTGAATCCACCATATCGATTTGTTTTGACATGCATTCAAGCCCCGTCATTCTGCCATCGAGCCATTCTTTTTCTAACTCTTCCCAGCTAGGGTCAGCAAATTTCTCGAGCAATTGATCAATCGTATCGCGCTTTGAAATGGTCCCGTCAAAATCGACTACAAAAAGCATGCTTTTCTTTCATGAAATGATGCCACTATCTTATCGTTTGAGACTTACAAAAAACTGACAAAAGGACCGTACAACACTTCAAATATTAAATATAAAAGCTTTCAATTGGCTTACAATTTCATGTAAATACATGAATGAAAGTCATAAATGAAGATTTTACTGATTGAAGATGATGAAGTGATTGGCGATGCCGTCAAAACTTCACTTGAAAAAGCAGACTATCTTGTTGAGTGGGCCAAGAATGGTTTGGAAGGTGAAATTGCCTTGACCGACCAACATTTTGAAGCCGTAGTCCTTGATTTAGGGCTCCCTAAAAAAGGGGGTCTCGATATCTTAAAAAATTTACGTTCGAAAAAAATTAAATTTCCTGTGCTCATCATTTCAGCAAATGAGAATTTTGATAACAAAATTTTAGGGCTTGATTTAGGTGCGGATGACTACCTAGCCAAACCTTTTAATCTTCAAGAGCTTCATGCAAGACTACGTGTATTGATCAGACGAAATAATCAATCTTCCGACAATATGATTGAATTTGGTCCTTTAAGTTTTGATATTAAACAAAGAGCCTTTCTGATTAAGGGCAAAGAACTTAATTTATCTAAACGAGAGCTTAATTTGCTCGAAGTATTTATTTTAAAAAATAATCGTTCGATTACGAAAGAAGCACTTCTCGAAAAGCTTTATGGTTGGGATGATGAAATTTCAGAAAATGCAATCGAAGTGTATATCCATCGTGTCAGAAAAAAATTGAATCCCTATGGCATTGAAATTGTGAATCGTCGAGGCTTGGGCTATAGCCTAAGTTTGACTTAAAAAAACTTTGAAAAAAAATCTCTCCACCCAGAAACTGATCATCCAATGGATTCTGATCCCAATGATGATCATCATCATCTTGGATTCAACTTTTCTATTCTATCAAGGTGACACATTAAGACGTGAAACATTCGACCGTGATTTAGCCGAAACCGCAAAAAGCTTAAGTCTCATTTTTAAGAAATCAAGTGAAAATAAACTTCATGACATTGATGAATATTCTATTTCACTTTTGCTTACTGAGCCCCATGACAAAATGTTTTATTCAATCAGGGATGACCAAGGTCATTTATTATTTGGTAACCCAGACGTGGCATATCGTCCGGCAGAAGATCTCGACCCCACAGACCCTGATGACTTTAATGTGTACTTTGATAGTTTAAAAGGCGAAAGCGTAAGAGTCGTTTCAATTCCTATTGATCACACGATTAACAATGTTAAGAAACAATTCTTTATTCAAGTAGCTGAAACTAGAAATCAGCGCCAGTACATTCAACAACAAATTATTTTTTGGATTTTAATTCCTCAATTGATCTTACTCGTCTCAGCTCTTGTCTTAGTTCGCTTCGCAGTAAAAAAAGGTTTAAGTCCTATTCTTTATTTAAATGAAAAAATTATTGCGCGCTCTTATAAAGATTTAAAGCCGATTGATATTAAAAATGTACCTCTAGAGGTGGATCGCTTAGTGGGCTCTCTAAATAACCTTATGGGTGAGCTCGATAACGCCATTAAATCGGAAAATCGTTTTGTGAACGATGCAGCGCATCAATTAAGAACGCCTTTAGCAGGTATTTTGGCGCAAATTCAATTGGCTCAGGAGTCCAAAGATAAGGAAGAAATCAAGGGCCGCTTAGAAAAGATTAGTCAAAGTTCAAAACGACTGATTCACATCATTAATCAACTTTTATCTTTATCTAAAACACAGCCCGAAGCCGTGCACACTTCTCAATTTTCTCAACTTGATTTAGTGGTGCTCGTCAAAAAAACGATAGAAGACTTGTTTCCTTTAGCGGATCTTAAAAAAATTGATTTAGGCTTTGTGGGCTCTTCTGAGGGATCGTTTATTATGGGGGATGGAGTTAAGCTCTACGACCTTATCCATAACCTTATTGAAAATGCCATTAAATACACCCCTAACTTAGGTCGAGTAAATGTCTCTGTTGAAAGCAAAAATAACAAAATCTGTTTGATTGTAGAGGACACAGGCAAAGGTATTCCTAAAGAGGATCAGCCTAATGTATTTAAGCGTTTTTATCGAGGTGACAATGTCACTCAGTCAGGTGACGATGCAGGTGCTGGTATTGGACTTGCTATTGCAAAAGAAATCGCCAATATGCATCAAGCCACCATTGAAATTGATAGCCGCAATGAAAAACCGGGTACGCGTTTTTACGTCTATTTTGAACCTATCAAAAGCTAGACATTTTCCTGAACTTTTATAAGATTAGCCTGTCTTCCAAATACGACAAAATATATGTCGTGTGATCTTTAAAGAAAGGATCGTTTTATGAAAAAAATTCTTGTAGCACTTTTACTCGCTTTAACCGCATCCACAGCTTTTGCCCACGGCGGCGGCGGTTATGGTTATCGAGGTGGTTATCGTGGCGGCTACCATGAACACTGGGGTCGTTTTGTAGGGCCAGCAGTCATCGGTGGCATCATTGGTTATGAGCTTCATCACGAACGACCTTATCGCAGAGAACCTGTCGTTGTTTATCGCGAATCACCTATGTATATGGGTCAATCCGTCCCTTATGGCTACCACTACGAGAGCATTTTAGATGGCAGATGTAATTGCTATCGCTCGGTGCTTGTGCCTAATTAAAAGGCATATTTTTTATAAGTTTAAATACATCTGCCCTATTTTAAAAAGACTCCAATCATTTAAAAAATAGGGCACTCTTATGATGCCTTTTGTCATTAAATAAAGGGGTCTCATGTGATAAGATTTGGCATGGCATTTTTTTTAGTTTTTTTAAGTCTTGATCACCATTAAACACAGCTTCCGGAACATTTTTTTTCTTTTTCTCTTCCTTAACTTTTATGTTTATGGAGATGAACTGAGTCACGCTCAAAATTCATTAGAAAATCTCACTTTAAAAAATGCTGAAGCATTATGGTTAGAAAAAAACCATGACTTACAAATCGCAAAAAACCAACTTGAAATGGCGAAAGCCGATACCTTAAGTGCCGCACAAAGACCTAATCCTCAGCTTTCTTACAATATGAATAATGTGGGTACAGGCCGTGATCATCGCTATTTGAATGGTTCTGATCATGTGGTTCGTCTTGATCAAACTTTTGAGCGGGGAGACAAAAGAGATCTTAGGATGAAAAGTGCAGACTACCGATTGAATGCTTCACAAGAAGATTTGAATAGCATTACAAGGCAAAGCCGTACACTTTTATATCAACTCTATTACCAACTTTTATTGGCCCAAGAAAAACTGCGCATCACGGAGGAGAGTGCAGAACTTTATGTAAAGACTTTTGAAGTCGCACAATTACGATTTAAAGCAGGCGACATTTCTGCGGCGGAACTGTCCCGTATTGATCTCGATAAACTCCGTCTAGATAACGATGTGTTTCAAGCGCGCAATAATCTTAAACAGGCACAAATTGATTTAGGGATTTATATTGGTGAAGAATTAAATGCGCCTGCATTAAAGGCTTCTGACGCTTGGCCTCATATCACGCCGAGCCTTTACCAGAAACCCATGAACATTGAAAACCGTGCTGATATCAAAGCGGCCAAATTACGCCTAAGTGCCGCTGAAACGAATCGTGAATTAGCCATGGCTCTCAAAAAACGTGACATCACGATAGGCGCACAAATTGAACACAACAGCTTAGATCTTGAATCCAATACGGTAGGGATTGGGGTGAGTATTCCTCTTATGACAGGTTATGCCTATGAGGGAGAAATCGCGAGGGCTGAATCTGAATATCAATCAGCATTCCTTGAGCTTGATCATGCGCATGCCTACGCCATTTCAGAAATCAATAAAGCACGCGGTGACCTCAAAACTGCTGAGGCACGTGTCGCACATTACGACGACAACCTCTTAAAGGAGGCTGACAAAGTGCTACAATCTGCTGAGTTTGCTTATAAGCAAGGCGCTCAATCTGTCATGGATTTACTTGATGCAAGACGCACTTATAAGGCGACATTGATTGAATCAACTGCTGCCCGCGCTGACTATGCTTCTGCATTAGCTGCATGGGAATTTTTATCGAATGAAAGCGATCGTCCGTGAACGTTAAAAAAATAGCTCTCTTTATTACGCTTGTATTTTTTACCTCTTTTGCGGTATTTAAAATTTCACATGAATTAAAAAAAGAAGAAGCGCCACCTCCAAAAAAAGCAGCGCTTAAAGAAGCTAATGTGATTCATTATGAAAAAAATGCGCCTCAACTTGCTTACTTAAAAACAGCCATTGTTGAAGTTGGTCAAGTACCTACAACTGAAGCGCTTCAAGGTGCCATTGTTTATAACGATGATCTCACTTCAAAAATCACAACACCCATTGCGGGGCGCGTCACTAAAATTTATGCGCAAATTGGCGACAAAGTTAAAATGGGTCAGCCACTTGTGATGATTGACTCGCCTGAATTTGGTCAAGCCAATGCCGATCTCATGAAATCAGAATCTGATCTCACATTAAAAAATCAGGCCTTTGAGCGTTCTAAAACTTTATATGAAGGCGAAGTGATTGCTAAGAAAGAATTTGAAGCTGCGGCAGCCGATTTAAAACAAGCAGAAGCTGAACATCAGCGCGCGCTGAATCGCTTAAAAAATTATGGGGTATCAAAAAATAATAATTTTATATTATCGACTAAGGTGAATGGCATTGTCACCGAGCGTCAAGTGAATCCTGGCTCTGAAGTGAGTACGAATAGCAACACTTCACTTTTTGTTGTAACCGATCCAAGACATTTATGGGTCAATATTGAAGTCCCGGAAAAGGATTTAGATAAGATTCATTTAAAACAACATTTAAAAATTGAAACTAATGCTTACCCTAATGAAAGTTTTCAAGCGACTGTCGCCACAATCTCAAAAGTATTAAATCCAGACACACGTCGCGTCATGGTGCGTTGTACCTTAGAAAATTTAGATGAAAAATTGAAGCCTGAAATGTATGCCTATGCAACTCCGATAGATGACGAATTAACAATGCCTCATGTTGTTAATGATGCTGTTATCACAGAAGGTGTTAAAAATTTCGTATTTGTAGAGCGCAGCCCTGGCGAAATCGAAAAACGTTTAGTCAAAATTAGTTACCAAGGACATAAGGAAGCTTATATTTCAGAGGGTCTTCGCGAAGGTGAACGTGTGATCGTTACAAGCACGCTGCTTCTTAATTCTGAATTTACTGATAACTAAATGCTAGGACGTTTAATTACCTTTGCAATTAACCAACGTGCTTTTATTATCGCGGCGGTGCTGGCATTGATTGTAGGCGGGTGGTATGCCATCACAAATCTTCCTATTGAAGCATTCCCTGATGTGCAAGACGTGCAAGTCCAAGTCGTAACGCAAGCGCCTGGGTTAGCTCCTGAAGAAGTGGAACGTAAAATCAGTCTTCCGATCGAGCGCGAAATGAATGGTGTACTCCGTATGAGCCAACTCCGCTCCGTCTCTATATTTGGTTTATCGGTCGTAACTTTAACATTCCAAGACAACACCGATGATTTTTTTGCAAGACAACAAGTATTAGAAAAACTTCAAAATGTTAATTTACCGCCTGATGCAAAACCCGTATTAGCCCCTTTAACTACTGCGGTGGGTGAAATCTATCGCTACGTCATCGAGCCCGCCCCCGGGATGTTAGTGGAACAAGTCCGTGAACTTCAAGACTGGGTCGTTCGACCCACCTTAAGACGTGTGCCAGGCATTGCAGATATTACAAGTTGGGGGGGCGCTATTAAAGAATATCAAGTGAGAGTCGATCCAGGACTTCTCAGAAAGTTTAATGTCACACTCGATCAAATTTCGTTCGCACTAGGCAATGCAAATGAAAATGCAGGAGCAGGCTCATTAAGGCGCGGTGACGAAGGCCTTGTGCTACGAAGTATTGGTTTATTTCAAAATACAGATGACATTGGCAATATCGCAATCAAAACACAAAATGGCAAAGCGATCCTTGTGAAAGACATTGGCGAAATCGTCATTGGTCAAAAATCACGCTCAGGCATTGTGGGCTATAACAAAGATGATGATGTGATTGAGGGGGTCATCCTTATGACTAAAGGACAAAACCCTACCAAAGTGATTGGGGATGTTAAAACAGCTATTGAAGTACTGCAAAAAAAATTACCGCCCGGCGTACATATTAAAACGATTTATGATCGCACGAATTTAGTCGATCACACCGTTCACACCGTTGAAGAAAATATGATCATGGGTGCCATTTTAGTGATTGCTATTCTCATGATCTTTTTGCAGTCGACAGTTGCTGCCATTATTGTGGCATCCGTCATTCCTCTATCTCTTCTATTCGCATTTTTATTCATTCACCTCCGAGGCATTTCAGCCAACCTCATTTCCTTAGGTGCGATTGACTTCGGAATTATTGTAGACGGTGCAGTCGTTCTTGTTGAAGCTTTGATGGTGCGTATCGCATTAGGTAAGGTCGATGGGAATGCTTTCCACTCCACCCCAAGTTGGCGTATGCAAACACTTCATAACACATCTGAAGAAATGGGACATCCGATTCTTTTCTCAAAAGCAATTATTATTTTAGCCTTTCTTCCCATTTTTTCATTCCAACGCGTTGAGGGAAAAATATTTACACCGATGACCTACACTTTAAGTTTTGCTATTTTAGGTGCGGTGCTTCTCACCTTTACTTTAATGCCCACGCTTTTATCGTTTGCGATCAATAAATATGACTTGGCTGAAAAACATAGTGGCTGGATGGAAAAATTACAAAATAAATATCAAGAATTTTTGAAAATTAATTTTAAACATGCGCTTCTTATTTTATCGATCTCAGTAGGATTACTTTTGACATCCGTTTTATTAGGCTCAAGATTAGGCAGTGAATTCTTACCTAAACTTGATGAGGGTAATATCTGGCTCACCATTGATTTGCCTGTAGCCACTAACTTATATAAATCTAAAGAGATTGAGCGCGATGTGCGCACGATTTTAAAAAGTTATCCTGAGGTGGGTAATGTCATTACACACGTGGGACGCCCTGATGACGGTACAGATCCTAAAGGGCCCAATCATATGGAAATCTTAACGGATCTCACATCGCACGACACCTGGCGTTTTCCTGATAAAGAAGCATTGATTTCTGATATGACTAAAAAAATTAAAACCATTCCTGGTATTCAAACGAACTTCTCTCAGGTGATCGAGGATTCGGTTGAAGAGTCTATCAGTGGTGTGAAGGGTGAAATTGCGATCAAAATCTTTGGGCCTGATCTTAATGTATTGGAAGATAAGGCTGAACAAGTCACCAGTATCATTAAAAAAATTCGTGGCTCAGCTGATGTCGCCGCGATTAAAGTGGGTGGTCAGTCCGAAATTGATATCGTATTAAATAAGGATCTCATGGCGCGCTATGGCATTAATACCGTGACTGTGAACGACACAATCAAAACAGCACTTGCTGGGTCCGCTGCCACAGTGATGTTTGATGGTGACCGTTATTTCGATGTGAGTGTCAGACTTAAGAAAGAGGTGCGTGATGCCATTGATGATGTTTCAGAAATTCCCATCGTCATTCCAAATACAACCAATACGATACCTTTGGGTTCGCTCGCAAAGATTGAAATCAAACAAGGGCCTGCCAGAATTAACCGTGAATCCGGCGGACGATTTGTCGCCATCAAATCTAATTTAAGTGGTCGTGATCAGGGGAGCTTTGTGAAAGAAGCGATGGAAACCGTTAAAGAAAAAGTGCATTTACCACAAGGTTATACGATGACCTGGGGCGGTCAATTTGAAAACCAAGAGCGTGCGATGAAACGTCTTTCTATTATTGTGCCGTTATCTGTTCTCGGTATCTTTGTGCTTCTATTCTGGACCTTTAAATCCATGAAATTAGCGACCCTAGTCATTGGCCTTATTCCATTCACATGGATTGGTGGCTTGTCAGGATTGGCACTTTCAGGATTACATTTATCTGTATCTTCAGCCGTAGGATTTATTGCAGTCGCAGGGATATCCGTCCAAAACGGGGTCATTATGGTGGAGCAATTTATTGCATCCATTCGTTATGGTAAAACGGTCAATGAATCAGTGCTCGAGGGAGCCAAGTTACGATTGCGCCCCATTCTGATGACAGCGCTCATGGCAGGCTTAGGCTTATTACCGGCAGCACTTTCTCATGGGATAGGGTCTGAAACACAGCGTCCATTTGCTGTCGTGATTGTGGGTGGTATTGTGTCAGCTACCTTCTTTACTTTAATCTTATTGCCTATTATATTTAATGCGTGGTTTAAGGACGCAAGCCCTAAATGAGTCATTTAATAAAATGAACCTAAATTATTTTGTAAAATCTATCATGTGTAATTATTTACGGAGCTTAAAATGAAAAAAATCGCGATTGTTTTATCCCTTCTCACAAGTACTTTAGGTTATGCCGCTGATTTTTCAGATATGGCAACAGTTAAACGAGTCACGCCTCGTTATATTGAAATCAACCGCCCTATTTCTTCTTGCCAAACCACTTCGGAAGCAGCTCCGCCAAAAGAAAAAGGTGTTGCAGGTGCCATTATTGGTGGTGTTGCAGGTGGCTTACTCGGGAGTCGAGTAGGTAAAGGTAATGGTAAAGTTGCTGCAGGTGCAGTTGGTGCTGCAGTTGGTGCAGTTGTAGGGGACCGTATGCAAAACGATGATACAAATAATGAGTCACGTAATGTTGAACGTTGCACACAAAGAGATAGCTATCAAAGAGTTCAAGAAGGTTTCATGACGCTCTTCTCATATAACGGTCATGAATTTGAAGAAGAGACTCAAACACATTACCGTGTTGGTGAACGTGTTCCAGTTCAGGTCAACGCAGTTATCAACCCAAGATAATTTAGTCTACTTGTGAAATTGAAGACTGTATTCACGTACAGTCTTCAGCATCACATCTACGTTTTCTGGTGGTGTATGTTCTGTAATGCCATGGCCTAAATTAAAAATATGGCCTGAGCCTTGACCATATCCATCTAATATTCGCTTTACTTCTTTCTCAATGGCTTCAGGTTTGGATAATAAAATCGCTGGATCTAAATTACCTTGAAGTGCTACTTTTTCTCCTACTTTTTGACGAGCCATACCAATATCGGTTTGCCAATCGAGGCCTAATGCATCAGAGCCTGCGGTTAACTGATCTTCTAACCATAGACCACCGCCTTTAGTAAACATAATCGATGGAATTTTTTTATTCGTCATCATTTTTAAATTAGATAAAATCACTTTCATATAAGGCAATGAAAATTCTAAATAACCTTGATGAGATAACGCACCGCCCCATGAATCAAAAATCATAATCGTATCCACACCTGCTTCAATTTGCGCATGTAAATATTGGGTTACGGCTTCTGTCGTGGTTTTTAAAATATGATGCAGCAAATCAGGACGACTATAGGCCATTTTTTTGATGATTAAAAAATCTGTGCCTCCTTGGCCCTCCACCATGTATGTCGCTAGCGTCCATGGGCTTCCGGAGAATCCAATGAGAGGTACGCATCCTTGTAGTGCGCTTTTAATTTGTATGACCGCATCGATCACGTATTTCAAATCTTTGCCTATATCAGGTATTTTTAATTTCTGAATATCAGCCTCAGCTCGTAAAGGTCTTTCAAATTTAGGGCCTTCGCCAGCTGCAAAATATAAACCTAATCCCATCGCATCGGGGATCGTCAAAATATCTGAAAATAAAATCGACGCATCAAGCAGTGGATAACGA
>Ga0194059_1001089_pt1 | contig 11852 bp, 8 predicted proteins | sample SepL6211m_MetaG_FD_163426 | JGI IMG/M metagenome (GOLD analysis project Ga0194059, IMG submission 163426) | Anoxic zone freshwater microbial communities from boreal shield lake in IISD Experimental Lakes Area, Ontario, Canada - Sep2016-L626-11m | ecosystem: Environmental > Aquatic > Freshwater >... | reverse complement strand
AAAAAGACATGCAAAGTTACCTACTTGACCTAGAGACAGATTTATGGCAAATAGTTCAAAGTTATCGTCAGTTTATGAGGAAGTTGAAATTAGAAAGTTTGAAGGCTTAAGTAGTCTAAACCCTTACTATTTACCTCATAACAAATAAACCAGCACCCCTTCCATTTTGTTGAGCCAATACAAGATCCGTACCAAGTATATTTGCAGCTTTATTTCCCTCAACCTTAAGCTCCCCTAACTCATGGCTTGCTGGACAAGCAACACCCGAACATTCCACCCTTCTATTTATTGTTGCTCCTGTCATCCAGTATTTCATGTTAAATGTTCTATTACCGAATATTAAGTCATTTCTAGTTAGTGTATTTTGTAAATTAATCCTATCACCGTCATCATTGAAGTTTTTTACAGTTATAGTTTGGTTATTGGTCACAATTTTTGAGGTGTAGTCAAGATTACTAAAGTAATCACCTCGCCCAGTTTTCCCATATTGAATATAGCCACTCCAGGGATCGTAGACTGTTACATTTAGAGTGTTTGTTAAATACTCTCTTCCTGTAGCAAAAATTGCTCCGTTCATACCTTCCCCGTCTTTGTAATAATCAGCTTTTGAGATTGAAAGGGCTAGATCATCTTTTTTACCAGCACCAATTTTGATTCTTTGATCATCCATACCCTCATTATCAATTAGCATAGCAAAACCATAATTCACAGAACCATGCGCGGGACATTTTTGAAGTGCATCATTTTCTAAACTTACTATATCATCAAATAAAATGTAGTAATTTTCTTTTGCTGTTTTATTCAAAGCTAAGTTCCCACAAGATCACCATCACCCCAAATCGCATCAACTTTCGCAGCCCACCTCAGCCCTTCAAGTCTTGTTTGAACGACTGAAGAATCAAAATCAAAATGTATAATTTGGTTATCAATTTTGCTTTGCCTATAGTTCCATAGAAGTCTTGTATGTAAATCTTGCTGTTGAATAATCTCAACAATATCTTTGTATTTTGCTTTTTGGATTACATCTTCAGGTTTGTGAGCCAAAATTTTAGTAAACTTAGCAACGTTGACTACATCTTTTGGATAGCCAATTTTTTTAACTAAGCCAATCACCCAGCAAAGTGCGTATGAAGATTCATAGCCCCAGTTATGTTTTATTATTTTAGGGTGAGACAAATCTTTTGACTCTAAAAATTCTAATTCCTCTGGCAGAAAGTGTTTTCTAAAATCAAATCTTTCCACAAGCTCTAAGGCAACATCGTCAGACATATTTTCAGATTTAACCCCCAACATACATAAACAGAAAGCTCTACGATAAATATCTTCAAGACTTTTTAATTTGGTTGAATTAATATCCTCATCTAAAATCAAAACTTTAGCACTTTTTAAACCTTTTTTGAAAAGTATATCCAGATTATAATCAAGAATTTGTTGGTTGTTTTCAAACTTTTGTTTTTTAAAGAAGTTTAAATTGAGCATAGTTTTAAAGTTAAGCCTAACAAAGCTTTTTAGTTATATTGTTTGTAGTGCTTATTCCTGAGGACTTAATTGGAAAAGTTGTTTATCAATGTTATGCCATAAGAGTAGCCCGTATTGAGGGTAGAGGAATTGCTATTTCTTGATTATCACACTCCTCAAAAATTCTAATTGTTCATCAGATATAGCACCTTTTGGAATTAGTATTGCTGATTTTTGAATTGAAACTAAATAGTAGCAATCTTCATCTTCATATAGAGCTTCAAACCAGCTGTAGTCTGATTCATAGCTAGTATGTTTACAAATCACCTTTAGAGATTTATTTGAAAAAACTATTTTTTGCTTTTCTAAAAGATGTGGTTGAGTTTTAATAAGCCTTCTTGTCCTTAGTGCTGGTGAGTATAAAATGTCAACAATGAATATCGCTATGGTTAATAGAGCTGGCAAAAATATTGAAACTATAACTTCTAAAAAAGTAAAATCCAATGACTGGCTAAAAATATATTTAAAAACTAGGCTGGCAAATACCAAAAATGCAAAAATTAGTGTAAACGAAAAAACACTTGCAAAAGTCACTTTTTTACTAATATTCCAAATTGAATAATTGATCCAATTTTCGTAGTTTTTTTTAGTTAGAGTAAAGTTGATTGTGAACATTGAAGTTAATGAATTTATATTACTCTTCCTAGAGACTTTTTTGACCAAATTTTTTGTATAACCTAGGTAGATTCTTCTTAATATACTCTTCTTTATTATCATCAAAATCTTTGAAGTTTGCAGTACCTCTAAAGAGACTATCTTTTAATAACGGATCATCTTCTGGTGTGTTTTCAAAGTCGAACCATCTATTTGGACCTGATATATAGTTGTTGACTGGAGGCTTACCGTCATATTCTTTGAGTCTATCTTTATCTGGTCTTTGTTCCAGGCACTTTTGACCCAGACCGTCTAATTCAAAGGCATCTTCTATTTCTTCCCAGCTAAAAGTGTTTGGTAAAAATTCGATTAATTTATCTACGTTTTTATAAATAATATATCGATTTGTTTCACCAAGGATTTGTATCCAAAGATTCATACATCTAAATTTATGCTCATCACAAGAGCCAGTTAATAAGTAAATAGCAGCCCATATTTTAAGGTCAGTTATACTTCTTGTAACCTCTCTTTCCGATAGCTCAAGGTCAAAAATAGGTAATGCAAATACAGGTGTACTGCTGTCCATTAGGATTTTTGTGATTTCTTGGACAAGTTCTTTTGTTGTGCCAAATTTTAAGTTTTGTCTTGACTGATCAATTATTTGTCTCGCTAACAAATATTTCCAATATACAGGGTTTGGTTTATCAAAAATTATACTTCTTATTTTGCTACCGTTTTCAAGTAATTTTGTTGTATACTCAATATTCGACCAAGAAACCCAACCACAGTCCAAATTAGACTCTACCATAGTGAAAAACTCTTCTTTATTTATAGAAATAAAATTAAACGAATCGTAGTTCAATCTACACACAAACTTGTAATCACTTTCTGAAATTACTGAAGAAACTGTGGGAATATGGTTTTTCATTATGTCTGGAAGATCAATATGACCAAGCAAGCTCAACATTTGAATTGATGGAAGATTGACAATACCCTTTGTGGGTAAATTATGTACTTCAGATAAATACTTCATCTTTTTTGTTTTTAATACTTCTAAGGTAGTTGGCACGTCAGATACATAATCAAAGAAATGAACGTGATCTAGTAACATCCAACCATAAATATATTTACTTGTTTTTGCAGTTTTGAATTGTATTACATCTCCAGGAACGAAACCATTGAATTTTTTAAATACCGCTCCATCTTTTTTTGCATATGTACTATTTCTAGAGTGCGGATTTAGTATGGCTAAACTATTTTCCTCATCAAATAAGTACAAATTGTATTCTTTGTTGTAAATTAGTTTTTTACCTGGAAAAGTTGGCATCGGCATATAATATTTATTATTTACATATTGTTAATTTATATCAGTCAATCCCATTGCCGCCAGGGACATCAGTAGGGTTTGCATCTGATATGGTTTCGAGTATATCTGAAAAACCCGTAATTGCATTGCTAGCAATTGAAGTATTACAAGTACTTTTGTATAAGAACCCAAATGCTAATGAAGCAGTATAGTAAAGGCTACAGTTTTTATTGCCAGCAGCTATCCCTCTGATTACGTTTCTTGCATTTGTACCAGTTTTATTTCTATCTACCCGAACTCCACCTGCAGCGTCAATTAGTTGTTGTTCTCTACCTCTAATAGCCATTCTGCCAGCTTCTCCAAACATGTATTGGTCTACATATAATCCTGTCACACGATCTTCATAAAAATCAGGTCCGTAACTCTCAGATTTTAATCTATCGTGTGTAGCATACCTAGCTTTTGCTAAAGCTTTAGCACATTGGTCAGGTGCCTGCCCAGGATCACAATACCCACTAGTTCTGCCAAAATATTTTTCAGTTGTTCTCGGAGAAGTCAAAGTATAAGTAACCCACAGTCTTCCTTCGTCCCCACCTTTAGTTTTTTCTTTGACTCTAGCAACTGGAATTGCTCTAGCGGGAGATTGAGTAGTATCTTGGTATTTATCGATTGTATAGATAATGCCGCCAGCAACCACCACACCTACAGCTACTCCTACCGCAACAGCTTCACAGACCCCAGAAGCAATACAAGCTGCTCCTAACTCAGCTGTCACTCCAAAAGCAGCTACAGCATAACTACCGATTATATATAAAGAGCCTACATCAGCTGTTTGGGCGTTGGCGTTGATATTTCCAATGTTTAAGATATCTTTAAGTCCAATATTTGTATTTTTTGTATTTACACCAACGGTTTGATTATTACTTAGTTGGCTGTAGAATGTTGCACTTGAAGGATTCTTCATTGCATTTTCAATTCTAAGCTTTGCCATTTCTAGAAACTCTTGATTATCAGATGAATTAGAGTCTGTAGGACTAGTACTTTGTCCACAATTCTCCAATGAATCAAAAGGATTTGTTGCGACGCCATTTACAAATACACCAAAGTGTAGATGTGGGCCTGTGGATTTGCCAGTGTTTCCTACCCAACCTATCAGTTGACCTTTCTTAACTGTATATCCTGACCAGTTTCTCAGTGCAAATTTTTGCAAATGCACATACCTTGTTTTCAGGTTGCCGTTAGTTACATCAATATAATTTCCACCATACTGATCTACCCCCTGATAAGTGATTGTACCATCAATAGAAGATATGATTTCGTGGCCTTCTTTACCATCACTTAAATCAACTCCATCATGTGTGCTACTGAAGGCTTGAGTTAAAACTAAGTTATCTTTTAATGGATAAGATATTTTACCTGCAGTAACTGCTGTACAAGCACTTACGAGTATTGGTGGTGGGGGTGTAGTGTAGCTAATTGTTTCAGATGCACTTTGATTGCCTGCTCGGTCAATTAGTTTTACACTCCAAGTGTAGGTTGTAGAATATGTCCAAGTATCCGCTGAAACTACAAATAATGTTTGGTCACCATTAAAACTTACTCTGCTCCCTGTAGTTGTACTGCCTGAAACGTCAATTTTAGCATTTGCTTCGGCACCTGTTATAGAAAGACTAATTGTTTGATTATTTACGTCAGGTTGAACATTTAATGTGGTATTTGCAGTGAGTTTTGCTGGGGCTACTGTATCCCTCTCCACAACATAATCCTTCCAACTATCAAGCGAGTCTACAGAAATTGTCCCCGCAGCAGGTGTAGTGCCACTTTGAGTAGTAGCAATGTAGCCTGGTTCATTTGCTGTCCCCTGAGTAGCAGTGTTGTTCCCTGAGCTATCAATCATTCTCATTCGTATTTTGTAGAGTCCATCACTACAGGTTCCAATACGTCTGTTTTTGATTGGAGTATTTGAGATTGTGTAACACGAAGATGCTGTCTCATCAGCTGCCCCTCCAATAGCAATATTCCTATCACTTGTACCTCCATCACCATTTCGCTGTGGCCCTACTCCTTGAAGAACGAAAGGATTGAAGATTGTGGTTGCAGTTGTAACTGTATTTGGTGTAAAGTATTTTCTAAACTCTACATCTGCTTTTCTTTCTCCTTGGATGTTGGTTACAATATTGGTATCTTTTGTAATTGGATAGGAATTAACACAAGCTTGATTTGCACTGCCATCTGGATTGACACTACTTGTACAGGGATTACCCCAATCTGGTATGGTACTAGTGAAAGCTGGATTAGAAGCTGTATATGAGTTTGAACCAATATTTGTTATCTTATGATCCTTTGGATTGTCGGTATCATGAAACACAGTAATAGTCTGGCTACCAATATTTGCTAGGATATTCCCCGTATAGGGTTTGAAGCTTAGAGCTTGAGGTATTGTGTAGAGAGGTGGAGTTAGGATTGATCCTGGAACGAAAGCAGCAGAACTGGTTGAACTTGTAGAACTTGAACTACTACTACCAACACTGCTACTAACTTGATTAATGATTCCACTCTGATTAGAAAAGGTTACCTTAACTACATATTGATTATTTACATCTAACAGCCCTGCATTCCAACTAAAAGCATAACTAGAGTATTGATTCTTTGTTAGAGTTTGATCGTTTAAGCTGTAGGTGTAGACTGTGGTTGGTAATTGGGTTGGATCTGAGCTTGCTAGAATTGGATTACCGTTGGTGTCTAGTTTAACTTGTTGGACTTCAAATTTTGTTGTTATGTTGGTTAAATCATTTAGTTTATTCAAAATCTTAAACTTAAAATCATAACTAGTTACATCCTGGCCTGCATCTTGTCTTGGAAGTACTAAAGCTTGATCTATTTGGAAACTGCTATCTTGGACTGGATTAGCTGGGATGGCAGTATTTCCTGCAAGATCCACTGGAATGAAAGAGAAATTGTAAGAGTTGTTTGGTACTCCATCGGGACTTCTTCCATCATCATTCATTGTAAAGCTAGCTGTAAAGGTACAGATGTCTTTGTATCTAACTGTTAGATATTGTTTTACTATGTCTGTGATTGCTGGAACTGCATTTGGATTACTACTCTGGCAGCCTGTGTAATTCATTACTGGCAAGATATTTGGAATTACTTCTTGGTAACTTGGAGTATCTGTTTTTCTTTTAACAGCTGTAATTAGTGCTCTTTGATTCTTTTCTATTGTGCCTGTTAGGGTTACAGTGTTACCACGGGTTACGAATACTGGTTTTGTTTGTTGAGGGGTTGGTGGGTTTAGGGTTGGCCCTGTAGTGTAGTATAGTGGATCTGTGAGGAGTCTGTCTGCTTCTGGAGCTAGACCATTAGCTGCTAAGCCTTCTTGTTTATCTGCCCATGGGTTTAGAGCAAGGCTTGTTGGGTTATTAAAGTCTGTTTTGTAGGTTGGGGTGATGTCGTAGAAGAGTCTGAAGTCTAGGGATTTTAATATGATTCCTGCCGACTGTAGTATGTCACAGTTCCCTCCTTTTATTGGTTAATTAAGGTAACCTGGAAATGGACGGAGGTGAATAGTGCGATGGACGTCGTCTGCCCCACCCCCTCCGCCAACCGCTACCGCTCTGTCGGTATCCCCCGGGTGGGGAGGTTTTATGATGATATAGTTATTAAGAATGCTAATTTTTAAAAGGTAGTTAAACTAAGCTTTTTATCTATTGCATCCATCAACATTTCTTTGAAATCTTTATACTTTGTTGGTCTCCAAAAATTCCAATTTCTCTTTTCATATTCTTCAACACTTAATGAATAATCTGGATTCTTTATCTGCTCAAAGTTTTCATCAAAGAATTCCTCGTGAGCTAAGTACCAAATTGGTGCTTCTTTTGTTTTGGGGTTATATTGATGGAGATTGATTGCTAGGTAGTCACCGTTGCCTATTTCATAAATGGGTACTATCTTATTTTGTTTATCCGAAATATTAAACGGTTGCTTTATATCAAAGATTAAATTTTCCATCGAGCCGTATTTTATTTTATTTGAATATTTTATACCATCTAAAGATATACCCCCAAATTCAACTAAGTGATTACTCAACCCTAAAATTGTTATACTACCAATTTCAAAAAAACCAATCTCTAATAAAAATTGAAAATAGCTATCGGGTAATATAAAATCATACTTTTTTTCAAACTCGATAATCTCATTTTTAGATAATTTACCAATCTCAAAAGTTGGACTATTTTTAGATTTTATTTTATTTAAAGTAGTAATAGAAAATGTAGACATAGAAAAATATTGGAATATTGATTATATACTTTCAACACCATAATTTATCAAATTAGATGCCCCGTTAAAAGGAGGTTTATGTAGTTCGCCTTTTAATATAATTTGATGTGTTGTATATTCTAAAATTTGCAAATTAGATAGATCGTTGTTGCCACCGTAGCTAAGTGGTTGTATATGATGAATTTCCATTCTTTTGCCATCTAAACCGAACGGGGCTTTCCCTTGTTTCATAAGGGATATATTTGAATTGGCCCAAGTTGAAGTGTTCCCATTTGCTTCTGCATATTCAGCAACTTTTTTCCATATTTTGGCCCTTACCCCAGTATCAGCAAGATCAAAAGCGTCTCTAAGTGGCTTGTACGCACTATTTGGTAACTGAACATAATCTTTAGTTCCAGTTACCTCTTTAAGGTAGCGTGATTTATTTAAATTTGCTTTCTTCTCGACATCCCCAACCTTCCCCACAAACTCAACAAACTGAGCATCATTAGCATTATCAACATATTTAAGAGCATCCCCTCCCCAAACTCCAACTTCTGCAGAAGCTAGTTTTTTAACTGTTACTAATTGGCCTGCTATGTCAATAGTTTCATCAATATATCTTGCAAGTCTATTAGTACTATAACCAATTATGCTTGCTGCTTCTATCATCAGTTCTGTAAACTTAGTTATGTATTGAACAATATGTAAGGAGTCGTTGATGAAAGATACAGAAACCTTTATTGCTTCAAATAAACCATCAGAGAAAAATGTTGCCATAATTTCCAGGGTTAAGTAGCTACCAATTGTACCAGCTTGATCTGCTAGGTCGTTAATTGGCTTGTTTAACATTTCTTCTAGGAATTGAACTACTAAACCATTTACTACTTTAGCTATAGCCTCTTTGTTTTGATATGCTGAGTAAACTCCGATTGCAATAAAGTAGTTTTTTAGTTCATTTGAAGAACCAGTGGCTGAATTTACTACCGAGGTGATTGCTAGAATGTAGTAGAAGTTTGGATCTCGGGCCGTCTTGGATGTAAAATCATAAATATCCTGCCATAACTGTTTATTGGTTAGTTGATCCCAGATAGCTTTGAGTGTTCCAAGGTATTTATCTGCCTCATCAGGGTTATTATCTATTTGGATAATTTTATACATTAATTTACCGAGTTCACCAAGACCATTGAATAGATCGCCTACCCAGTTAACAGTACCCCTACCTAGGCCTATTAGTAAATGAAGTAAGGCATCCAGGCCACTTACTCCAGCACAGCTTAGAAACGACTGCCAAGCCACACTAAAGTTTGGAAGTTTTAGTGAGGCCGAAGTTACACAGCTAAGAATAAAACCAGGACTTGCAATACTGGCCATAGCTTTACTACTATTTAGAATTGGGCCACTTAATTTATCCTTTACTTGATTTAGTAATGTCTGTACTGAAGAATCTTCTACTGATAAAGGGAATTCTGTGTTTAAATTCTGTGTCCTACTTGGTGCATTGAAATCTTCTTCATCGCCACCACTACTCCCATTCTCATCTAGCTCAGTTCCTCCTCTTAGATCTACACAACCTTGAATTGTTCTTTGTCTGGTTGAAAGATTACCTGGATCATTAGAACTACCTCTATTATTTAGATAAGGCTCAGGATCTTCGTGCTTACCATTTACGTTGACTTGGAAATGTAGGTGATTACCTGTTGAGAATCCAGTTGATCCAATGTAACCAAGAACGGTATTTGTAGTTACTTGTTGTCCTACTGCTACTATTGGTGTAGCATTCATATGACCGTAAAGGGTATCAAGTCCGTTTGCATGTGAGATCTTTACATAGTTTCCTAAGCCTCTGTAAGTTCCATCAGATATTCCTACATAGCTAACAGTGCCTGTAGCTGCTGCATAAATTGGTGTACCATATTCTGCTCCTGCTCCAGTGTAGTCTACACCAGAATGAAAAGTACTTTTGGTTACAGATGTATATTCCGCCGTAGCTCCATAGTGGAAAGCAATTTTAGCTCCAGTATGAAGCGGTGACTGTAATTGCCCTCCTCCACAATCAGGACAAGCATCTGTAATTACTTCATTGGAAGATATTTCACTACTTCGATTAGTAGCTCTATCTTGAAGATAAACACTTATCTTGTATTTTACTCCTCCACAGATAGCGGGTTTTAATAGTAGGTCTGAATTTGAATAAGTTCCTGTATCTGGCACTCTAAAGTATCTGTCGTCGGTAAAGATTTGAGCACCAGTGGAAGACACTGCTGTAATGTGGATGTTGCCTTCTGTTCTGGCTTCACCACTGATGGTAGTACCCAAATACTGGCTCAAACTAATTTGCTCTCCTGCTTGTTTGTCTGACGTTAAGCTGAGGTTTAGAGTTGGGTTAACTGGTTTTGTAGTATCTCTTTCAACAACATAATCCTTCCAAGAATCAAGTGCATCAATATTTGCTGAATACCCAGGTTCATTAGCAGTACCTTGAGTAGCTGTATTATTTCCAGATGAATCCACCATCCTCATCCGAATCTTATACAATCCATCACTACAAGTACCAATACGTCTGTTTTTAATTGGAGTATTAGAGATTGTGTAGCAAGGTGTTGTAACGCTGTTGACTATACTAGTAGCTGTTTCATCTGCAGTACCTGTTCCAATAACCATGGTTCTATCACTAGTACCTCCATCACCATTTCGCTGTGGCCCTACTCCTTGTAGAATGAAAGGATTGAAGATTGTAGCTGCTGCTGTAACTGTATTTGGTGTAAAGTATTTTCTAAACTCTACATCGGCCTTTCTTTCTCCTTGGATGTTGGTTACAATGTTGGTATCTTTTGTGATCGGGTAGCTAGTTGTACAGGCTGGATTTGCACTACCATCTGGATTGATACTACTGGTACAAGGATTACCCCAATCTGGAATTGTTGAATTGAAAGCTGGATTGGAAGCTGTGTATGAGTTTGAACCAATATTTGTTATCTTATGATCTTTTGGATTATCTGTATCGTGAAATACTGTAATAGTCTGGCTACCGATGTTTGCTAAGATATTACCTGTGTAAGGTTTGAAGCTTAGAGCGGGTTGGATGGTGTATAATGGTGGGGTTACTATCTCCCCCTTTGGTAAAGGGGGTTGGGGGGAATTTGAGGAAGTAGAGCTTGAAGCTATGCTTGAAAATGAACTACTAGAACTGCTCAAAGCTGAATTTGTTCCTCCTATTACTCCACTCTGATTACTATATGTAACCTTAACAACATACTGATTATTTACATCTAATAATCCTGCATTCCAAGTAAAGGCATAACTAGAGTATTGATTCTTTATGAGAGTTTGATCGTTTAAGCTATAGGTGTAGACTGTAGTTGGTAGCTTTGTTGGATCAGAGCTTGTTAGAATTGGATTGTTGTTTGCGTCTAGTTGTACCTTTTGTACTTCAAACTTGGTTGTGATGTTGGTTAGATCATTTAATTTGTTTAAGATCTTAAATTTAAAGTCGTAGTTGGTTACATCCTGGCCTGCTGTCTGTTGTGGTAATACTAGTGCTTGATCTATTTGAAAGGCTGCATCTTGAACTGGATTAGCTGGAATGGCTGTGTTACCTGCAAGATCTACTGGAATGAAATTAAAACTGTAACTGTAATTAGGTACTCCATCAGGACTTCTTCCATCATCGTTCATGGTGAAATTGGCTGTAAAGGTACAGATGTCTTTGTATTTAACTACTAGATATTGTTTAATTGTGTCTGTTAGTGCTGGAACTGCATTTGGATTACTACTCTGGCAGTTAGTGTAATTCATTACAGGAAGTATATTTGGAATTACTTCTTGGTAACTTGGTGTATCTGTTTTTCTTTTAACTGCTGTGATTAAGGCTCTTTGATTCTTTTCTATCGTTCCTGTAAGGGTTATTGTGTTACCACGGGTTACGAATACTGGTTTGGTTTGTTGAGGGGTTGGTTTTAATATGATTCCTGCTACCTGTTTAGCCTTACACCCCCTAACTTTACATAAATCAGTAAAGTCTTTTTAATATAGCTATTTAGTAAATCTAATTTGTCTGTATGTCTAATCTATATTCAAAGATAGAGCAAAACCTTATTTTAAGATTTTGTAACTTTAGAAAAACAGTAGCTAAAAACTTATCTCTGATTATACTTGCAACTATTGACTGCGGTAG
>Ga0194059_1001088_pt1 | contig 11857 bp, 13 predicted proteins | sample SepL6211m_MetaG_FD_163426 | JGI IMG/M metagenome (GOLD analysis project Ga0194059, IMG submission 163426) | Anoxic zone freshwater microbial communities from boreal shield lake in IISD Experimental Lakes Area, Ontario, Canada - Sep2016-L626-11m | ecosystem: Environmental > Aquatic > Freshwater >... | reverse complement strand
GTCTGCCGACCTCGGCCCGGGACTGCGACGACGCGCAGTTGGCCACCTTCTAATTCCCGGCGGCATCGCCTCAGGCATTGCTGCCAGCATCGCCCGAACAGCAAGACGAGATGCGAACAGGGCAAACTGTGGCATGTAGAATGAGCAGTCATGGACAGCCTCGAACAGCCACTCACGCTAGCTCCAGAAGACTCTGACAAGCAGGTTGAGTCCTTGGGGATTCATGTCCCCACTCTTGAGCCAGTCAAGGCAACGCCGCGCTTATGGCTAGTCCCAACATTACTGGGCGCCCTTGTCCTCCTTTTGAACGTTGTCCTGCCATTCAGACCCGAATACCGGTGGGCCTACCGGATCGGGACGTGGTTGGGTGGTTCAAATCTAATATTGCTCGCCGTGAGTCTTTTCAGCGGTCTGTTTTTGATCGTCTATGCCTTCGGATTGTGGCGCTTCGAACGGAACCTGGCTGTTACCACGGCTGACTCACTTGCAAACGGGGTTGGCGCGCATCGCGGTTTGCGTTTCCGAGTGGGAGTCTTAGTCCCCCTCGCTTTGTGTCTTGTGGGTGTGTCAGCTCTCTGGTTGAGCTTCACGAACGCCAACGCGCGCTTTGACCCGACCCCGAACGCCAGACCCTGCGTCGAATTGTATGGAGATGCGTTGGCCGTTACCAAAGAACGGCCCAGTTTCAGAATGCGGGCTGAGGACCCCGATGAAATCCGGTGTGGAGTTAACCAGGCCATTTTTGGCTAAGAAGCGAATCGGATACCGCCATGAACCTGCGAGACGCACCTGCAGTGCCAGGAAGCCGCTATCGGCACGGCGGCCGGGAGTTCGGCACCAGACGCACCGACCCTACAATCCGGCAAGTGCGGTCCAGTGGATCCCGTCAGTGTGGACCCTCGTGGAGGTCAATCCCAGCACCGACATAGCCGTGGTGATCTTGGGTGGATTACGGCGGCCTTCCTTCGGCATGGGGTTCCATCGTCATACCCGGGTTCACTCGTGACCATGTCGGTCACGTGGCTCGCGCGGATTTTGGCGCCGAACATGGGGATCGCTCTGCGGGGGGTGTCGCAACTGCTGATTTTGGCGCTGCTCAGCCGATCCGATGCCGACGTCCGCAATACCCTGGTGACGGGGTTCGGGTTGCTAGCGGCCTTCGCGGTGGTCAGCGATTCCGGGGCGACGCTGTACATGCTTGGCATCGACCGCAGTGCGCTGACTCGCCGTCTGTGGGAGCGGTCTCTGGTACTGCAAGGCATCACTGTCAGTGTGGGGCAGACCGCTGCCGTAGGTTTCGCGCTAGCGGTCTCCAAAGGTGCCGACACTACCGCTGTGGTGGTGTTGGCCGCACTGGCACTGACGACAGTACTTGACAGCATGAACCGCACGGCAAAAACGCCGCTTCTCGTCCTCGGCCGCGACGGCGCTTACGGAGTGTACGATCTCGCCCTCGGCGCAGCAAAAGTCATGCTGCTTGCCGTCGGGCTGCTGCAGGGATCGCTATTTGTTTTGCTGGCATTACCTCTGCCGAGCCTGGTGGGATTGGTGGTCATCATCGGGTCGGTCGCGCGGCGGCTGCCGGGAGGACGGCCGGCTCCGGTCGGTTTGACGCGGGAGATCCTCGTGATCGGGTTCACGGGGACGCTCAGCGCCGGGTACTCGCAGATGCCGGTTCTCGTCGGCAGTGTCATGCTGCCGCTGGACTCGGCTGCGCTGCTGGCTGCCTCGACCCGCGTCGTGCAGGCGATGGAGTTCATCCCCGGCACCTTCTGGCTGCAGGTGATGCCACGGCTGCGGACGTGGCGGCACCCGTGGCAGCAGGTCTACGGAGCCTTTCTGGTGTTGGGCATGGTCCTGGCGCTCGCCGCCTACATATTCCGTCCCCTGCTCGAGGCGTTCGTGCACGTAGAACTGGATCTAGTTCCGGTATTCGGGCTGCTGCTGATCACCTTGGTGCTGAAGTCCGGCAACTATTTCCTTACGGCACGACTGTTGGTCCTGTGGTCGCCGCGCGTTCGGCTTTTGGTCTGCGCGGTGGTAGACGTGGTCGCCTTGGGGCTGACTGTGGTCGGCTCTGCTGCAGCCGGATTACCGGGGATCGCTGGAGCTGCCGTAGCCATCGAGGCGACATTCGCCGGCCTGGCCCTGGCAACGATGCATCGAATCCCACCGCGCGGTTGAGCGGTGCTGGGCATCCTCATTGCTGAGCGCGCCTCCAACCGGCACAGAAAACCCCAGGGGGACCGATTCTCGTCCGCGGTCGAATCATCAGGTCGAGTATCCGGTTCTGTCAGGAACTCTGGGGCGGCAGCTGACAACGCGTACGCGGACGGATCTCATGTGGCACCTCTCAGGAGTGGGTCGGCATCTCGAAGGCACTGCTGGAGGCGGCGGCGCAGGCCAGAGACGGTGCTTAACCAAGGTACGCAGGGCACGTGCGCTTGCCGCTCTGTGGCCTCCCGGAGTCGCTCAAGAACGGCGGCCAGTTCGTCGGCATCGGGCTCACTCACCGTAAGGCCGCTGGGATGGATCTCGGTCATGCCGCTGTCGGCAGCGACGACGCAAGGGATGCCGAAGTAACCGGCCTCGACAGCGGGCAGCCCGAACCCCTCATCCGACGACATCAAGCAGACGACGTCACTGCGCTGCACTAGCTGGTGGTACTCAAGGTCGGGCACGAAGCCCGGACAGACCACACGGCCCGCCCACCCGTCAGGTATCCGCGCCATCAGCTCGTTGCGATACTCGCCCCGGGCTCCCAGGATGGTTAGCTCAACTGGACGACCAGCCGATCTGAGCCGGGTGATGGCGTCGACTACAAGCTCGGGCCGCTTGTTGGTCCAGTGGCCGAACGTCAAGACCCGGAAGGTGTCGTCATCTCGGATCGACTGGGCCCACCGGCGGGGGTGGTCACCTCCGTTCGGCACTACCACCGACCGCGCCTGCGGTGCGAACGAGAGCAGTTCCTGCTCGGTCTTTTCCGAGATGCAGAAGACGGTGCCGGCCCGACGCACCGAGAGGGTCCATAGATTGCGATAAACCCTCTGCGCAAGACCGAACTCCTCGGATCGGTGCCGGTGCCGCCAGTCGTGGGACACGCATGCGCGGCGTCGACGGGGCACGAGGAACGAGACCAAGGGACTCATCGAGAGTACGAGATCGCAGTGCATCCGCAACCGCAGCCACGCGACCAGAAAGACCTGAACGAGGAAACGTGCCGGCGCTCGGGTGGCCGTGACCACCACCACCCGCAACCGGGGCGCGTCGAGCGCCTCGGCGAGTTCCTTGCACCATGGCCCACCCACCAGAACCAGGTCATCGTCGGGATAGCTCTCCGCCCACGACGACACGACTTCTGTCGCATATCGGTTCATCCCCCCGCCCTCGGCGGGGGCGCCCATCGCGTCGATGAGGACCCTCACTCCATACCGTCCAGGGCGTCGCTGAGAACGCTGTCGAGCCAGCGGTTCAGGGCGTATCTCTCGACCGAGGCAGCGATGCGGGAGGGGTCGGGCAGTGCGGCCAGGAATCTGTCGATGTCCTCGCGCATGTCGGCGTCCGGGTCGACGACCAACACATAGGCGGCGTCGTAGAAGGGTTCGTCGCGGATTGATGAGTTGGTGGTCACCAGCCCTGCACCCGCTGCGAGCACTTCAAAGGTGCGCATCGTCAAGCCGGTTTGGTGGGTGCGCTGCATGTCCAGGACCGCCCGTGACCGGGCGAAGAGGCTGGCGATGTCCCTGAGCTCGATACTCGCGAAGGTCACCTCGTCGCGATGCACACCACGGAACCGGCCTGTTACACGACCAATCCAGTAATACCAACGCGCTTGCACGTAGAGCCGCACGCTCGTCCGAGCTGCCGGGAGCCCGGCCGTGGCCCGCTGGACGAACGAGTGACGGTCAGAGTGCAGGGTGCCGACGAAGGCAAGGTCGAGATCACGCGTCACCATCGTCGTGCGGGCACCCGTGAACACCGGCGAGTGGAAAAGCGGCACATAGTCGAAGTCCCCGCGTATAGCGACGTCAGCGGGGTCGAAGCTAATTTTCCGGTCGAACAGGTCGAAGAGCTCCTGAGCCCGCCCGGAATTCCGCAGAGAATCCCAGGTGTAGAAGACTGTGCGCAACCCGGGATTCCGAGTCTGCAGTTCTTCAATGAACCAGCGTGGCGTGTTCTCCCCCTTGAGTACGAGCAAGATGTCGAGTGGGCGGTTATCCGCCAAGGCGCGTTTAAAGTGAAGGCGTGTGGCTGGGCCCGCTAGTTGCGGGACGCGCCTGAGTATCACGCGACCCAACGCTGAATTGAAAGCACGCTCGTCGAGGAGGTCGGCTTCGTGACCGCCCGCCCTCAGAGCGTCCACGATCTGCTGCTCGTAGCCGAAGAACTTCACGGCTACTAGAAGGACGCGAGCCATCAGCTTAAAAGCTTGTGCCGGCGCAACTCGTCCAGCGATTCCTGGTACTCATCGGGGTCACTCGCCGGCTGGCCCGACACCCAGGCCGCGAACGCCGCGATGCCGGCTGCGAAGTCGGTCTCAGAGGTGAAACCCAGGATCCGGTTCGCTCGCTCGATATCGGCGATGTTGTGCCGAATGTCCCCCAATCTGAACTCGCCCGTCACCTTCACAGGCACGTGGCGGCGGTAAGCGCCCATCAGCGCCGAGACCACCTCGAGCACCGTGGTGCCCACTCCGGAGCCGATGTTAATGACCCCCGTCACCGAATCGTCGCCCGCCAGTGCCAGGCAATTGGCACGTGCGACGTCGTCGATGAAGACAAAGTCTCTGCTTTCGAGTCCGTCTTCGAACACGTTGATCCCCCGGCCGTTGAGTATCTGGTTCGAGAAAATCGACAGGATGCCGGTGTAGGGATTGGATAGGGACTGACCCGGCCCGTAGACGTTCTGATACCGCAAGGCGACGCCGGTGACCCCCATGGCGGCGGCCGCCACCAAGGTCAGCTGCTCCTGGGCTTGCTTCGTCACCGCGTACACCGACGCAGGCTGGAGCAGCGAGTCCTCCGTGGTGGTAACGACCCGCACCTCTCCTGAACCTGCGGGGTGCTGAATGTTGAAGCGGCCGGCCCGCATGTCCTCGGCCGTGCGGCTCGCGGGAAAAAGTACCCGAGTCCCTCCGCCGAGTATCTGCCCTCGCCGTACACCGCGCGCGACGAAGCGACGACCAGCCTGCGCACGGAGTGGGACTCCTTGCGCAGCACGTCGAGCAGCAGGCCCGTGCCACCGACGTTTACCTTCGTGTGCCGGTCGATCTCGTACATCGACTGGCCTGTCCCGGTCTCAGCTGCCAGGTGCAACACCGCATCAGCGCCGCGCAGCGACTCGATGAGGTCCTCGCGAACCGTGACGTCGCCTCGGACGACGGTGGCGTGGGCGGCTGCGCGCTGGTAAGTCCACGACTGCGTCTCAGGCTCCAAGCCGTGGATCTGAGGATGGAGCGAGTCGAGTACGACGACATCGACGCCCTCGACCTCGGTCAGCATTTGCGCCGTAGCGGCGCCGATGAATCCGGCGCCGCCAGTGATCAGGACTCGCATGGTTTTCCTCCTTTCCAATTGAAGCACCATGCGCGGGTAGGGAAACGCTGCGTTGGCGTTCTAGGTGCGGTGGTGCGGTACGCCAGTCGTTCTTAGATCTGGTCCGCCGTCCCCAGCTGCTGGCTGGATCCGTGGAACGCAAAGATTGATGTCAACATTGCATGGAATACTTTCTACCGTCCGAGCACGAAAGTGATCAATCAATTCGCCGCCAGGTTCGGCCTGAAAAGTTGCTGGCGTCGCGTCCCTCTTGCGCTATGCCGACGCAAATAACGCAGGATCGACGATTCCCTGGTACAGGTTGCGCCTGCCCAGTGCTGCGCTCCCTCCGCGATATTCAACAGCACTCGACGGGCAATTCTCATGCAACTCCTTGAGAGTCACGGAAATCAATTAACGAAACGGACTTCGCGTGCCTGATGGTCCGGAGCCGATAGCCGATCGAGTATGTGCGGGAGTGTGACTGGACCGATCGCCACTGGCGCATGCGAGCTGAACGTGACTTCGAGAACGAGCGGAGCTCCTTGATCACTGAGTGGCGCAAAGCTGTTGTAATGAACATGCGCGATGCTGAGTGGGAACTTCTCTATGAACTCCTTAAGCCGCATCCAGTGCAGATCTACATCGTGGAATTCGATCGCGAGGCCGCAGATTCGGTCCGCCTCCGCGAGTAGATCATCGAACAGACGATATTCCCATCCCTCAATATCAACTTTCAGGAACACTTTCCCCTCGGGTGTATACGTGTTGACAATTTCCGACAACGTCAGCCACCCGGGTGTGTTACGTAAGCCGACCATCTTCGAGTGGTGGTGGCGGGAGCCGGTGAAGAACTTCTTGTATTCACGCCATGCCGAGTAGTAATGTTTGACTTGGGAGCGCCGAGCGACTGCCCTAATAAACTTCAAAGCACGAAATCCATTGGCAATAAATCCGCGATCAACAGTTCCGTCGAATGCATGTAAGGGTACGTTGCGGCGCAAAAGAAAGCTTTGGTCGAAACTCCAGTCGTCGCTGATACCCAGTGATATTAAGAAATCTGCCGTAGCCACGTCTCGCGAATCGACAAGATAACCGCCGTCACGGTCTCGACCCAGCCGAATGAGATCGAACTCGCCCGCCGGCTCGAGCCATATAGGCATGTTAACGATCCGCACGTTCATTTCGTCCTCCTGGGAAGGCGTAATCGAGCTCACCGTTCTTGCTTGGTGGAACTGCACGTCGTATCGGGGCGGTCAGCTGAGGAGGTGTCTCCCAGTAGTCCGCTGAGGCTAGGGGGCCGGTGCTGCCGAGCGATGATGTCGGACATGTTCATAAGGCCGCGCACACGAGTAACTCGATTAGTCATTTTCCGTGCCCCCCAGATTGTCCTCGGCACTAGCGTTACCGCGAGGGCTAGCGGTTGCGGCCCCCTTTGCGCGATGCGCTAGCCGCTAGGAAGCAGCCATCCGCTCAGCCCAAGCAATTCAACGCTAGCATTCTCTCCCACAGTCATCTACTTAACCCGCGATTGGGGTCGGTCCAGTCGTAACTTCTTGCGCCGGCAGAGTGAGTTCAACTACGGCCCAAATACACGGGGACGGTTACTCAGGTCGGTGAAGGCACTCCTCGGAGTGCGGGTCTTGCAACGCGCCACAGATCCTAAAGGGATGTAAGATCACGCTGTCGCCGTACATGTTTGGTTTGGACGAAGGGTCGCTCGACACATGCTACTGCGCCAGCACGCCTGCGCCGTACACCTGATGTCGCTACACGAGCTTCGGGCTTCCAACTGGATGTCCGCAACCGGTAGTATGGTGGTGGTCGCGTGGCGGTTTGGTCGTACACGCAGAAGGTGCAAACGATCGTATAAAAGGGGCTTTCGGGTGGCTGTTATATCTCGCATAGTCGCAGTATTCGGCACCGCAATGGCACTGCTGATAATGGCCAGCGGCATCTCATCGGCGGACTACTCTGGTCAGACGTACGGAACAGCAGTTCAGCAGATTAATAGCTGGGGCGGCAAGGCAGTGATAGCCAGCGTCGTCGGAGATCAACTCGCGATAGAGGATTGCATAGTTACTAGCTCCAAGAACCCCAAGTCCAACGGTGGGGGCACGATTCAGTTGCACTTGAACTGCAACGCCGCACTCGCCATCCCAGGATCGCCCGGGAATTCGGCCGCTAGCCCTGAAGGAAAGGCGGCGAAAGAGACTATCGCGACCGCCCAATGGTGCGCGCTCCCGGCTCAGGTCGGCACCCAGAATTGTGATGATTGGTGTTCTTACCGTGCCGCTGTATGTAAACAGGCGGCCGCGGATGCTGAGCAGGCTGTGAGAATGGCCGCGGTCAAGGACAAGAAGACCGCCGAATGGTGCGCACTCCCAGCTCAGGTGGGCACCCAGAATTGCGCGGACTGGTGTTCTACGCGCGCCGAGTTGTGCGAAGCGGGGGCGAAAGTAGTTGCGGCAAAGGCTGAACAACCTGCCGAATAGTACGTACTTCCCGTCTCAGATGGGCGCCGGCGATCTGACTCAAAGTTCGCGAATGAAAAGCCCCGCGCAGACCATTACCAAGCCTGTTCAAACACTAAAAAGATTGTTCGAAATTCAACACCACCTAGCGGCCAAGATCAGCATCTTGGCGGGATAACGTAAGCACTTTTGCCTGAGTCGCGGGCCTCAAACCTGACATTAATGCCCGTCGAACAACATCATCTTGCTATCCTAACGGTGAAAATCAGGTACGAGAGGACTGTTATGGAACCATCGTTGAATGCTGCTGGTTCCGGCAGCAAGGCCACCGGATCTACTCACGTCCCGAAAGCGCACTGTGGATTGCCTGTGGTTCGCAATTTTGAACTCAAGCTTCGGTTAATTTACACCAAGGACGCCCGCCAAACGCGATACGAAGCCGGCGTCGAGCACTCGATTTCACAACCCGCGGCATAAATGGAGGCTAAACGCGTAGAGAAAACGCGCGGCAATGGCACTTCGCGGGTAAGCCTGACTCTCGCGTTTGCCGCTGCCCTCACAAGCACTTGGAACGGCGTCCACATCGCCGGCATCAAGATTGCAGACTATTTCCTGGTTGCTGGGACGGTTTCCGTACTACTAGCGGCGGCTATCAACGGTCGTAGGCTTCCGATTTTTGCGTGGGCGGTGCTACCGCCGGGTTCCCTCCTTTTTATCGCCCTGATAGGTTCGGCCGTGCGCGAGGATCCACTAACATCGCGCTACGCCGGTAAACAATTCATCGAAGGGAATGCGCCAGTTTTCGGCGAGACCGTCGGCGCACTCCCACTAATAGCCCGGATGGCGCTTGCCCTAACTGCTGTGGCAATAATCGTGGCCGGGGTGTCCGACAATATGCAGGACAGGAGCGTAATTGTCGAAAGGCTAATGCGCACTTGGGCTGCCGGTGCCGCGATCAGTGCTGCCTACGGTGTGATCAACCACATCATAAATATTCCAATCCTGGCACATCTGCCGTTTATCGCGCGTATTGCGGTCAGTAGAGTTAGCGGCCTGGGAAATCACCCAAATTCATTTGGGCAAGCCCTTGTCACCGCTCTGCCCATGTTGGTCTACATGTTCATCGCATCACGCGGTTTCACGAAGTTCGCGACGGCACTTTCGCTGCCGATAACGTTGTACGCAATAGTTCTCAGCGAGTCACGTGCCGCCATTTTATTTGGAACCATCTTCGCCGTGGTCATATTCATGTTTCTAGTTATTTCCGGCAGGCGGATTCACATCGGGATCTTCCCGATTATGATGGTTTTGGTACCACTGACAATTGTCGCTCTTCCGACGGCCCTGGCAAAAACCAGGTTCTTCAGTAGTAACGGGCAGGAGTCGAACACACTGCGAAGATTGGCTCTTGCGCGCGGTATCGACATGTTCAATTCGAATCCGCTACTCGGCGCTGGAGTAGGAACCTGGATAGCCGAAATGGTGCCTCTAATCGTCCTGACATCGGGTGGACTGCTGTATTTAGTTATTTTCTATGGTTCCCTCACCTACCCAATATTGGTACGTCCACGTTCGACCGGTGACGTGTTCGTACCGATGCTAGTCATCTCAGCCGTGAGTGTGTTTTGCTACGGACTACTAGGCAATGGGATTTATGATCGATGTTTGTACTGGCCGTTCGCGGCACTTTTCGCCTTGAGCCTTGGACAAAATCCACAAACTAACGCTGTGCGGTCGACGACGCTGAAAGAGTCTGTCGACAGATGACCCTGACGATATTGCTCTTTGGGGCATCACTATTGATTGATGCGGTTATTCGGTGCGCGGGTGAGTTCCGACGCTGGATTAAAACGGTTCACCACTAAGCAGGAAAGTTAGTCAACAACCTAAGCCGTCGCAGGCCTTCCGATCCAGTTGCCCGGTTGCCCCGAAAAATTTATATCTCTAGAACGTATTCGATGAGTGGATCCGCGCACGACCGATTCTGACTCTGAGCCAACCACCTGTCTTAGTTGTGAGTAACTGTGTCACCTGACCCTGCAGTAGACCCGAGCGCCGATGGAGCACTGTTTTGACCTCACGCCTGTCCGTTAGCTAACATCGGATGACCTGTAGGAGTGGTGGGCAAAAGACTCTCACGGCGAGTGGTTATCTTCTGGTCGAAGCCCCATGGCCGAGCGGAGGTGAAACTAGTAGCTGTTCTACAAAGTTCAATCCGTGGACGCCAGCGCTGACCTTCGAACGGGGCAGAAGGGGATCGATGTCTGCGAAACCACGACTGAGATTCGATGGCATTCAGTCGTTGCGATTCCTCGCAGCCCTGCTGGTCGTTGTAACCCATGCGACTCATGCCACTGAATCGCTAGACCCCAGCACCAAGACCTGGTACTTCGGCACAATTGGCGTCGATATCTTCTTCGTTATTAGCGGCTTCGTGATGGCCATCTCAACAGTTGAACTCACTGAGACGAAGGGCGGCTGGAAGTACTTCGGTATGCGCCGGATCGTTCGCATTGTGCCGATGTACTGGATCGCAACAACGGTCAAGCTTCTAACGCTCATAGTGCTCCCGACTGCTGCTCTGAATGCGGTGGTTCGGCACTCTGAATTGGAGCCAGGAAGAACTCTGCTCTCTTACTTTTTCCTGCCGTCGCGCAATGCTTCTGGCGACGTCATGCCCGTCCTAGGTGTGGGTTGGACACTTACCTTTGAAATGTTCTTCTACTTCGTTTTTACCGTCGCACTGCTCGTGCGTGTGAAGCCAATTTGGTTTTGCGCGGTAGTTTTGTCACTGTGCGCCCTGGGCAACATAGCGCGACCCGACGAGTGGGTACCCGCTCTGGTCTACCTGGATCCTATTTTGCTCTATTTCCTGGCCGGAATGGCCGTGGGACAGTGGCAGAAGGACGCATCCATTCGCCGCCTTATCGGCTGGATGGGTTATATCTTTGGTGTCTGGCTCTTCATACTGCTAGCCGACAGTAAGTTCACTGGACTCGACGGAGTCATTATGCTGCGCCACGTTTCCGTCGTGGCGCTCATTATCGCTGTCGTCACGTTGGAGCCGAGGTTCAGCGGGCGTGTGCCGAAACCGATTGTTTACATGGGAAACGCGTCGTACACGCTCTATCTATTCCACCCTATGGTCGTGCCTATCGCGCCGGCGGTCCTGGGGGTGATCGGGCTCCGAATCGGAGGTGTGTCTGTCGTCCTGTCGATTCTCGCTTCAGTTACTGCGGCGGCGCTCATCTACCGCTTCGTCGAGCGGCCCATCACCCGCTATCTGCAGGAGAGACTTCCGTACGTGCGCCGCCACGCTGCCGCGACTCTCGAACCCGGTCCTGGGCCGGATGTCGCCAAACCGTAGTCTCGGCCAATGGAGAAGGGCTCCACGTGTCCCGCGGTCGGCTATTGGGATAGCTTATCCTCGTCGAGCGAAGGGTCTGGCGACGAGCAATAGCGCGAGAGCGTAATAGTGTCGTGCCCCTGGGCGAAGTTTCACGGCACCTTTGACGGTGGATAGATCGGCCCCGCCTCGTCTGGCCCAGAAACCTCTGGAGGTGTCACGGTGGCTTTATCGCCGTAACTTTGGCTGTAGTAATAGTTGTAACTATAGGATCCGCTTCCACGCGCCGGCATCATTGTGAGTAGCGCGCCAAGCAAAGATGCGCCTACATCATTCAGCATTTGAATTGCGTGGGCCAATTGTTCCCGCTTCGTTTCACCGAATTTTGCCACAACTAAAGCGCCATCTGCAGACGCTGCGAGGATCGCGCCGTCGGTTACAGCTAGCAACGGCGACGAATCGATAATGATGTAGTCATAACGTGTTCGTAGTTCGCTCAACAG
>Ga0194059_1001086_pt1 | contig 11875 bp, 10 predicted proteins | sample SepL6211m_MetaG_FD_163426 | JGI IMG/M metagenome (GOLD analysis project Ga0194059, IMG submission 163426) | Anoxic zone freshwater microbial communities from boreal shield lake in IISD Experimental Lakes Area, Ontario, Canada - Sep2016-L626-11m | ecosystem: Environmental > Aquatic > Freshwater >... | reverse complement strand
ATATGATAGAATTGGACCCTAATATATTTGAAATTAAAAATGATTTTCATACATATTTTTCAGATACTGTTTGGGATACAAAACAAAGTAGAGTTTATAATGATAAGAAATATAAAGAATGTTATAGTAGATTTTATATCAATGAAGATAATCCTAACGAGGTTGTGATTTATAGTAAAAATCTTACAAGTTCACCTAATTTTAGAAAAATTATTGTCAGATTTAATGATGGAACTGAAACAGAAATTGTTCATTATTTTACATTATACAGTGATTGGAATCTACATTCATTTAACAACAATATAGAAAAAATGATGGTATATGATGAGGACGGATTTTTATATGAAGAATATTTTAAAAACACATTAAATAAGATAAAAAATATATAATATGGCACAAGGAGTACATAAAATAACTGAAGATTTTGAAAGGGAGTTGTGTGATTACACAGGAGCTCCATATGCAATTGCATTAGACAACATGAGTAACGCAATATTTTTAGCGTTGTATTATGAAAAGAACATAAAAAAAAGTTTAACATCGGATAAGGTAGATTGTCCGTCAAAGACATATCCATCGGTTCCGTGTGAAATTATTCATTCAGGATTGAAAGTTAATTTTACTCCTGTTGAGGGAGAAACAATTAAGGGAGCGTACCAACTATCACCAAGTAATGTTTGGGATTCGGCATTAAGATTCACCGCTGACATGTATATCCCAAAGTCACATATGTGTCTTTCATTCACAGGACCATATAAAACATTAAAGTTAAGTAAGGGTGGTGCAATTTTAACTGATGACCATAAGGCAATGTTATGGTTTAAAAGAGCAAGATTTAGTGGTAGAAGAGAATGTTCATATCATGATGATAATTTTGATATGTTAGGTTGGAACTTTTACATGATGCCAGAACTTTCTGCTAGAGGATTATTGATGATGTCCCAATTCTACGATTTAAAGGGAAATAAAAAACACATGGATGATTTGGAATTACCTTATCCTGATTTGTCCAAATTTGAAATTTATAAAAAATAATATGTTTTACACAAAAGAAGAATTAAGTGAAATGGGGTTTAAATCCATAGGAGAAAATGTCTTAATATCAGACAAAGCATCAATTTATGGTGTTAAAAATATTGAAATTGGTTCAAACGTTAGAATTGATGATTTCTGTATTATAAGTGCGGGTGAAGGGGGAATTAAAATTGGTAGTTATGTTCACATAGCGTGTTACGCTCACTTGATTGGTTCAGGTCAAATTATTGTTGAAGACCATGCACAAATTTCGGGTAAAGTTTCAATTTATTCATCATCTGATGATTTTTCGGGTGATTATTTAGTTGGACCTACAGTACCTAACAAATTTACAAACGTTAAAAGTTTAACGGTACATCTTAAAAAATATGTAGTGTTGGGTTGTAATGTTGTTGTATTACCTGGTGTTACGATTGGGGAAGGAACTGCGATTGGTGCTTTAAGTTTAGTATCTAAAAGTTTACCTGAATATGGGATTTATGGTGGAAATCCGTTAAAATTAATAAAAGAAAGAACAAAAGGGATGCAAAAATATGAGATATAATAACGTAGGTATTTTGGGTACGGGTTCATACTTACCTTCAAAAATAGTAACTAATCAAAACATAGAAGAAACTATAGATACAACTCATGAATGGATTAGTGGTAAATTGGGGATTAATGAACGTAGAGTAGTTGAAAATGAACTACCATCGGACATTGGATATATTGCGGCTTTAAGAGCGTTAGAATCCGCAAACTTAACTATTAATGATATTGATTTAATTATTGTTGCGACATCAAGCCCTGAACAAATATCACCATCAACTGCATGTATTATTCATAATAAATTTAATATTGAAAAAAACATACCTGCGTTTGACATCAATGCGGTTTGTTCTGGATTTGTTTATGCTGTGAATTTAATGTCACCACTTATTAGTTTTGGTGTCTATAAAAATGTATTAATTATCGCAACTGAAGCATACTCTAAAGTTACAAATTGGGAAGACCAACATTGTGTATTTTTTGGTGATGGAGCTGGAGCGGTAGTATTAGGTTCTGCGACCGAAGGATGGATTTCATGTGAGAATAATGCAAATGGTAAAGATACTGGCATGACAGGATTTAAATTACCTATAGGCGGACCATTTATTATGAAAGGTAAAGAAGTTTGGAATCAGGCAATTAAAGTTATACCTGAATCAGTTAAGAACATCTTAAAAATTTCAAATGTTGATATTAGTGAGGTTGATATGATTGTACCTCACCAGCCAAGTATTAATATACTTAAAATAATTGCTAAAGACTTAGGTATTCCAATGTCAAAGGTTAAAACAGTCATGGATAAATACGCAAATATCGCTGGAGCTTCTATTCCAATCGCATTAGATGATGCGGTTAAAAATGGGGAGATTAAAAAAGGTGATACAATTGTCTTAACGGCTATTGGTTCTGGTTGGACTTGGGGTTCAACAATACTAAAATGGGTTAAATAATTTAAAATATGAAAGATTTAATTATAGTTGGAGCGTATTTCCCTGATAAAGAAAGAGAAGAAATGCTCAATAAGTGTATTGATTCTCTTTTACCGTTAAAAGATGATTTTGATTTTTTAATTACAAGTCATACAATAGTTCCTGAATACATTGCAAAAAAAGTGGATTATACCTTTTACGATAAAAAAAATAATTTAATTACTGATTGGGAATATTGTAATAGTCCTTGGTTTTCACCATATGATGGATTATCGATAGTGTCAACTTTAATTAGTGGGTATAGTACTTTCTTAGCTGTGTACAGAATTTTTATTGGAGCGTTAGGACTTGCAAGAAATTTCAAATATAAAAAAGTTCATTGGGTTGAATACGATTCCCATTTTACAAATTATGACGATTTCTATGAAAACAGTAAATTGCTTGATGATAATACTGCCGTTACATATAAAAAAGAGTATAAAAATTACGAAACAAATTTAGAATGGGGTTATGGGTGTTTCCAAGCAATTAATATTGAAAAATTAGATGAAACTTTTTTAACTTATGATGAAAATAATTTGATGACAATATTAAAAAATTCACCAAATAAAACTAATGAAAAAATTACCCAAGACATCTATGAAAAAAACGGAGGTAAAATTTACTTTAAAGATTTTAAAGAATTAATTGATAAAAATAACCAATTCAATTTATCTGAAAAAGTTTCTAAAAATAGTATGGATTATTGGACAGTACCTTTCTATCATTCAGGTGAAGATAAAGTTTTTGTTATTGTTTGGAATAATAAAGACGAGGACCCTATAAATGTTAATTTTATTATCAACGAAACTAAAATGATTAATTTTAATCAAATAGAGAAATTTAGTTGGGGAATTAAAGAAGTTGGAGATATTAATGACATTAATTCAATTTTAATTTTAGTTAATAATAAGATTAAAACTAATATTATTTTAAATGATGAGAATAGACATTCATTTAAAATAACTAATCGTTCAGTATAAAGTTAAAAATAAGATTATGATTGAAAATATACATTTATGGAAAGCCGACAGAGGAACTTATTTTGACCGAAACGTTAATATTATATCTTGGAGTGATGAATATGAAATCCATGTTGGAAAATACTGTTCAATCGGAAGAGATTGTAACTTCTTTTTACATGCAAACCATAGACCTGATTGGATAACAACAAGTTCCCAATTATGGGGACCAGTTACACCTGAGATTGCAAGTATGCATATGGAAATGGGTCACCCATCTTGTAAAGGTAATATTACTATTGGTAATGATGTTTGGATTGGAGCAAAGGCAACAATAATGTCAGGAGTTAAAATTGGACACGGAGCCATTGTTGCTGCAGGTGCATTAGTAACTAAAGATGTTGAACCTTATTCTGTTGTTGGTGGAAATCCTGCAAAACATTTAAAATACCGTTTTACCGAAGAACAAATTAAAAACCTATTAGATATTACTTGGTGGGATTGGGAAGAAAATAAAATTAAAGAAGAAGCCATGGTATTATGGAGTCAAGACATAAACCACTTCATAGAAAAAAATAAGAAATGATTACAGTAACATATAACTCAGAAGGTATTAAAATTAACGTTGGTGAAATTAGTAAATACAATAAAAATTTACCATTAAGATTAAAGATTAAAAAACACGTAAGTGGTGAAGAACAATGGGCAACCAATTTGAATGATAATTGGTTTGCAACATACCCAAATACTGAAATGTTTGATGTTGAAATATATGACTCCAAAGATAAATTAGTATATAAAAAAGTTTGGGATATTATGGAACATGGAAATCACTTCTATAAATCTTTATGGTTATTTAATAAAGGTGTTATGTCTAATGGTAAATTCCCAAAAGGATTAGTAATTGGAACTCACGATGGTGAATTTGGTGAATGGGTTCCAATAGTTCAAAAACGTGAATGTAATATTGTATTAGTCGAAGCATCTGATAAACAATATAATCGACTTAAAGATAATTACAAAAATAATTCAATGGTTAAAACCGTTCAAAATTTAGTTACTGTAAATGGTGGTGAAGTTGAATTTTTTGAAGGTGGTGAAGGATATACAAATACTGTTGTTGAAAATGTTATTAGACATTGGGAGACGGAAGAAATTAATTCAACAAAAAGGGACTCAATTAGTATTACTGATTTAATTTTAAATGAATGTGATGGACACATTGATTGGTTACATTTAGACGTTGAAGGTTTGGATGCTCAATTAATTATGGGTATTGATGAGTCAAAAGTTTTATTACCTAACTTTATTATATTTGAGGATTATAATTTATCACAAGATAAAAAAGATGAAATTTATACTTGGTTTCATAACAAAGGTTATAAAACCTATTCCGAAGGTGGAATTTGTGAGGCGGTTAAAAATTAATCTAAATTAGGTTTCTTAATTTGATTAAAAGTCCTCATCAATTTGAGACTATCTCGATAGTTCTTTTCAAGACGGTCCAATTCTTTTTCATCAACCACAGACTCCAAGGCATTATTATACAACTCCTCAGCTTCTTTGATTATTTTCTCTATGGTCTTAATAAGTTTCATATAATATAAATATAGTTCAAGTGTCTGTTTATTTATCTTTTGATATTTCTATTTTTAATTTGTATAAAAACTCACTATCGAGTTATTTATAGTACAAATGGCTTCAGTTATACAAATTATTTCTTGCGATACATTAGTTCCTTCTAACGTTTCTATAAGTTCCTTAACTGGTTTAACTGGCGGTATTGTGTATTCATTTACGTTTGCAGGTTTTGCATTGACTAGTGGATGTTACGAATATATCGGTCTAAGTTCGGCACCAATAGAAACTGTTACATCGGTATCTATCGGATATCCTGATTGCGCGGTATGTCAGGCAAGTATTACGACACCAACGCCAACTCCAACGGAAACTGAAACGCCAACACCAACTCCGACATTAACTCAGACACCAACACATACATATGGTCTGTTTGGTTCAACATATCTTTCAGGTTGTTGCGATGGGTCAACTCTTGAAATTATATCATCACCTGCGTTATCTGTAAATGTTGGTGAGATTGTTTATATTGTTTGGAATAATTTAACTGAAAGTAATTGTTTTAATGTCGTTACACCCCAAATAGGATACCCTATTTATAATTGGGATTCTGAAAATGATTTTTTTAATGCACCATCTGTTGATTGTGAAACGTGTATTGCGGATAACGAGGTTGTTTGTCCAACACCTACTCCAACACCTACTAATACAGAAACTCCAACACCTACTTCAACACCTACTAATACAGAAACTCCAACACTTACACCTACTAATACACCTACTAATACAGAGACTCCAACTGAAACACCTACTCTTACTCCGACTAATACAGAAACTCCAACCGAAACTCCAACACCAACAACAACTGAAACATTAACACCAACACCGACATCTTGTGAGTGTGTTTATATTGATGTTACTATTACTCAAGCAGACATTGATTCGGCTTATGGTAATACAGACCCTAGTTTAGATGGTGTTGTTTATTATCAATATAATACTTGTGTCAATCCAAATCCACAAGTTTCTGAAGCGTATACCATTGCAGGAACTTATCCAAATAGTGTTTGTGTGTTGGCAAATCAAGTAGGTTATACTATTTTTTATTATTCTCAAAATGATGTAACATATGATTCTAATATAAATCCTTCATTTTTCACCAGTATTTATGAGATTGGAGGTTGTTGTAATGGTTTAACACCAACACCAACTCAAACACCAACTAATACCCAAACACCTACAGTCACACCAACAAATACTGAGACACCAACTACAACTCCAACAAATACTGAGACGCCAACTACAACTCCAACAAATACTGAAACACCAACGACAACACCAACAAATACGCCAACACCAACATCTTTTTGGGAATATTATTTCACAGGATGTTGTGGTGGAGACAGTGTTAAGATTTATTCAAATACTAACTTAAGTATTAATACTAATAATTTTAGATTTCTGACTTTTAGTAGTGGTACTATTAGTAATTGTTATGAATCTGTTAGCCCTCAACCTGTTGATATTGCATATACTTGGAATCCTTCGGGTGGAGACACTATTGCACCATTTGACTATATTAGTTGTATTGATTGTCTTACGGCAAATGCATTATCATGTATAACGCCAACACCAACGCCAACTCAGACCACAACTCCAACAAATACTAAAACGCCAACTCAGACCACAACTCCAACAAATACTGAGACACCAACTCAAACTCAAACACCGACTAATACCGAAACTCCTACACCTACAAATACTGAGACATCAACCGAAACTCCAACTCCAACTAATACTGAAACACCAACTCAAACACCTACTAATACAGAAACTCCTACTCAAACTCAAACACCTACTAATACAGAAACTCCTACACCTACAAATACTGAAACACCAACAAACACTCCAACACAAACCGTAACACCGAGCGAACCTTACGACATATATTTATTTGAAGATTGTTGTAACCCATCAAATCAATTTAGAATTCAAAATGTACCAGGTATTTTAAATGTTGGTGAGGTATGGAATATTAATACTACTGGATTTATAGGTTGTGCTACAGTATTAACTTATTCGGCAATAGGTTCTGTTTATAATGGAGGAGTTTATGTGGGACCTTACGGTGATTGCAATACTTGTGGAATTTGTCCTTCCCCAACTCCGACACCAACTGTGACTCAAACTCAAACACCTACAAATACAACAACACCAACCGTAACCCCAACAAATGGTTTATGTAATTCAATTTATTGTTTTAGAACAACATTACCGACCTTATCAGGTTATAGTGGAAACTACGTTCAAACAGGCACATACAATTTAAATTTTTATTATGAGGGTGATGGTACTGAATTTGGTGTGGTGTATTATACAGGTAGTCAATGGTGTTTAAGTGATACTTTAGGTGGAACTTGTCTATTAGAAGGAGCAACACCATGTCATTCAATTTGTCCTGATATATCTGCAAATTATTTTAACGGAGGACCTTGTCCAACACCTACACCAAGCCCAATTAATTGTCAAGACTTTGATTTTAGTGCTTACTTTGATTGTGATTGGGAACCATTACCAACACCATCACCAAGTGTAAATTGTGGTGATGTTAATTTTGATGTTACATCTTTGGGTGTTACTCCAACACCGACACCTTCAGGAAATTTCTGTGGTGGAACAGGAGTTTCATTCTCAATTTGTAAATATACACCAACAACACCAATACCTACTTTAACACCTACGGTTACTTTAACAAAAACTGTGGATGTTCAAGGACAGGCAACATTTGTTATGTTAGATGAAATGTTTAATTGTGTGAATGTTAAAGTATTGGTTGATTGTGTAACGGGTGATAAATATTATACAAGCGATAATTTAACATATAGTGGAACTCCAGTTGTAACTGGTATTACAATTTCGGCGTTAATCAATAATAATCTTATGTGTCTTACTTATATTGGAACAAGTAATACTATTTCATCTAATTGTAATATTGATGAAGTTATTTCAATTTCTAATAGTTGTGGAAACTGTAATGTGTTCCCATCATCAACACCAACTGATACACCTGCTCAAACTCCTACACCAACCGTTACAAATACACCAAGTCGCCCACCAGGAACACCAACATCAACGCCTACTAACACAAAAACACCTACTCCAACTGTTACACCAACATCACATTGGGTTTATGTTTATGAAAGTTGTGAACCATTAGGACAGCAATTACTTAAAACTCAAGTGATTCAAACGGTTAAAGTTACACCACAATCAGGAGTCATTACCGTTGGTAAAACATTCCAAGATAATCAAGGTAGATGTTGGAAATATTTAGGACAATTTGCTTCTAACTATATTGCACCTACAACCGTAACATCAATAACTTATTCAGGTAATTATATGGGAGGAACATATCAACATCCATTGAATGTATTTAATACTTGTACTGATTGTTTAAATTTCCAAGGTTCGGCAGTTAAATTCATGGGTGATGATGTTAATTCTATTTCAGTACAAGATGCTTGTTTAAACTATAAGACATTTACTTCATATTATACTAACACTACAATACTTAATGTTGGTGTTAGAGTTTATGATGTATTTACATCAGTACCAACAAATGGTAATAATTTATGGGTTGTATTAAAATTAAACACATCATCAAATCTTGGAACTGCGGTTCAAATTAATACTTCGGGATACATAATCGCAAAACAAAATGTTAATACTAATTCTTGTTAATAATGGCAATACAAGTAACAATAAATGATATAACAGGTGCAACACCATACGACATTTATATATGTCAGGGAGATGGTACGGGTTGTTTTTATATGGCAACTATACCTACTGTTCCGTATGTTTTTGATATCCCTTCACCATACGATTCATCAACTCAATATATGTTAAAAGTTATTGATAATAACGGATGTGTGATAACAGGAATTGAAGATGTTGCAATATGCCCATCACCAACACCAACTAGTACCCCGACTAACACTCCCACAGTAACTAGTACTCCAACACCAACTCCCACACCTTATTATTATGGTACTTTCTCTACAGGTACAACATCAACGGAAGTTTGTAATGGAGGTGGAACATTAACAACACTTTATTCAAATACACCAATCCCAACGATTGGACAACAGTTTTATACAGATTCAACACTCTCAAGTCTTATATATTTTGGATTTTATTTTGTTTATGACGGAATTGTATGGGAATATAGTTGGCCAATAGGATATTTTATCCCTGAATTATTCAATGATGGTATTTGCCCATCACCAACACCTACGATAACACCAACAAATACACCAACTAACACTTCAACTCCAACTAATACTCCTACAGTAACTAAAACACCAACTAATACTCCTACAGTAACTAATACTCCTACAGTAACTAAAACACAGACCCCAACACCAACTAAGGTTTGTTTCAATTACCTTGTTAAAGGAGATGCGGATGGCGTCATTTATACATTTACACCTTGTTGTGGAGAGACACTGACTTCACCATTTACCGATAACAACGCTGGAACTAACTATTATATTTGTTCTTCTAGTGGAATCGTCGTTACAAATGGTACTGCAACAGTAATTAATCAAGGGGCTTGTCCTGGATGTTAAAATATGAAATGAAATGAGTCAACAAGTAACTATAACATCCGTAACCGCTAACACACCAGTTGATATCTACTATTGTGATTCAATGAGTGCAAGTTGCGTTTATGTATCAACGGTATCTGTATTCCCATATACCTTTAATGTTCCTCCACCATATGATGAGGAGAATATTATTATTAAAATTGTAGATACCCAAAGTTGTGTGGATGGATATGTAATTCCAATTACTCCGACACCAACATCAACATTAACTCCAACACCAACGAACACACCAACAGTTACCACGACTAATACATCCACTCCAACAAACACACCTTCATATACACCAACAACTACTACTACTCCAACATACACTCCAACAAATACACCAACACCAACAACCACTCCTGTGATTTCAATACACCCTATTGGTAATCAAGTATCGGCAACATCGGCAAATACTTGTACTAACACAATTACATTAACTAATTATTACACATACATTGCCCAATCCAATTTAGTACCAGTTGTTGGTATAACAGTTTATCAAACTGTATCAGGTGGTGTACTGTACAATCCATATAATGGTGGAAACAGATATATTAAAATGGGGTTTGGAAGTGACTTTTATGTGGTTAAAATTAATCTTCAGGGAGTTATTGTCGAATTCCAAATATGTCCATGAAGATAAAATATATACATAAAAATATCACAGATTATACTTATATAATGAATAAATTAAACAACACAAACACTTTAAGGTAAATGGCTTGTAGTACTTGTATTAGATGGATGGTGTGGAATGAGTCTGAACAAAATCAGATTTTTTATTTTTACGATTGTAATGATGGTACCACTCTTTTGAGTTCACTTGTTGGTGCTGGTCAATTTTATAGTCATTGTGGTTGTCAAGAGTCTGGCTCATATGCGACTAGTAATGATGTTTACATTGAAAATGCGGGTACGGGATTTATTAATTATAATGGTATATTAGGATACCCTTGTGAATATGCACCTGAACCAAGTGTTACATTAACACCTTTCCCAACAAGAACTCCAAATCATACACCATCAAATACTCCGACAAATACGGTTACACCAACAGTAACAAGAACGCCAAACCCTACACCAACCCCCACTTTAATTATTTGTGGTAGCGGTTTAACTACAAGTCAAAATTTTTATTATACCGATTGTTGTGGTAATTTGGTAACCGCAAAAGGAAACGTTGGTACTGTGGTTAGATTAAACTATACCCAACCTTATAATGGTATAACCAAATTAAATGTACCTGCAACAACATCTTGCCCAACACCAACACCAACAAGAACATCAACTCAAACACCCACAGTAACACAAACACCAACTTACACACCAACAAATACATCAACACCTAAAGTTACACCAAGCCCAACTCCTACAGTTTCTGTTAGTAAAGTTTATTCATTAAAAAATGATTGTGACGTTATTACGTTATTTGATATGGGAGTTAACTGTAATATAATTCAAAACCCATCAAATCAATATTCAAATGATGGTGTTTTATCTTTAAACGTAACTGGCGGAACTAGTCCTTATTCATATTATTGGGTGGGTGGTCAAAGAAGTAAAACATTGGTTGGAATACCTGAAGGTTCTTATGAGGTTATGGTTGTTGATTATTACGGAGATTATTCGTCTACAACAATTTGTAATTTATTTGCACCATCACAAACACCAACACAAACAATTACACCAACACCAACAATTACACCATCTCCTGTTTGGCCAAACTTATGTCTTATTTATACTAAAGGTTCAACATCTTACGGACCAATTCAATTTACTCCGAGTGGTAGTCAAAATGGAAAACCAACATGGTCAGCGACTTATCAATCAATTAACCTATCTATAGTTTGGAGTTCAATAAGTTCAAGATGGGAAGTTATTGGATGGACGTTTACGACAGGAACACCTGTTAGTACCAACCAAACAAACATACCTGATAATGGATGGAGTATGTATGGTGGTCAGAAAGCTATTGTTACTGTAACACAAGGTAATTGTCCTTCTATCATACCATTATCAATTTCAGTAAATAAACAAAATAGTTCATGTCCTGGATTTAAAAATTGTGACGGCTCAATTAGTATTTACGCATTTAATGGAGTTCCACCTTATAGTTATTCAATTAATAATGGATTAACATATCAATCAA
>Ga0194059_1001083_pt1 | contig 11896 bp, 8 predicted proteins | sample SepL6211m_MetaG_FD_163426 | JGI IMG/M metagenome (GOLD analysis project Ga0194059, IMG submission 163426) | Anoxic zone freshwater microbial communities from boreal shield lake in IISD Experimental Lakes Area, Ontario, Canada - Sep2016-L626-11m | ecosystem: Environmental > Aquatic > Freshwater >... | reverse complement strand
TGACAATTCTCTATGAAGATGAAGATTTGATTATTGTCAATAAACCATCTGGTTTAGTAGTTCATCCAGCACCAGGGCATCCTGATGGAACTTTAGTTAATGCCCTATTAGCTCATTGTCAAGATTTAAGAGGTATTGGTGGGGTAGAAAGACCTGGCATAGTACATAGATTGGATAGAGATACCACTGGAGCAATGGTAGTAGCCAAGAATGACTATGCTCACCAACACTTACAACAACAGCTCAAAGAAAAAACGGCCCGTAGAGAGTATTGGGGAATTGTGCATGGTTCACCGCGCATTACAAGTGGTATTATCGATCAGCCGATTGGCCGCCATCGCATTGAAAGAAAGAAAATGGCCATAGTAGCCCAAGGTGGAAAAGAGGCGATCACTCACTGGCAACTCAAAGAAAGACTAGGTTCTTATAGCTTGCTCAACTACAGACTAGAAACTGGCCGCACTCACCAAATAAGGGTGCATTCGACTTTTATGGGTCATCCCATTGTTGGTGATAGTCTCTATGGCTCAGGTAAATCACCTGGAGTCAGACTAGAAGGACAAGCTCTCCATGCTTGGCAATTAAGCCTCATACATCCTCGCACAGCCAAAGAGCTCACAGTCACAGCTCCTCCACCTGAGAGCTTTAATAAGTTATTGAGCCTTCTGCGTCTTCGCACGGTAAGTTGAGGCAACATTAAGCTCTTTGAGCTGCTTGGGTTCAACTTCACTCGGAGCTTGAGTGAGGATGCAAGCTGCCTGTTGGGTTTTGGGAAAAGCTATGACATCGCGGATCGAATCTTCCCCAGCTAACAACATCACTAAGCGATCTAGTCCGTAAGCGATTCCACCATGAGGTGGCGTGCCATATTCAAAAGCTTCTAAGAGAAATCCAAATTTGGCATTGGCTTGCTCATCTGTTAGCCCAATAGTGGCAAAGACCTCTTCTTGAACTTCTCTTTTATAAATCCGCAAACTGCCACCGCCAACTTCTACGCCATTAAAAATCAGATCGTAAGCCTGGGCACGGGCCGTTTTGAGATCATGGATATCTTCAGGTTTAGGTGCAGTAAAAGGATGGTGAAGAGCTTCTAGTCTTTTTTCATCAGCATTCCATTCAAACATAGGAAAATCAGTCACCCAGAGCAAATTATATTTATTGTGATCGATTAAGCCCAATTCCTCACCCAAGACCAGACGCAGCCGAGAAAGAGACTTATTGACAGTTTCAGTATCGCCCGCTCCAAACAACAAAAGATGGCCAGGCCGCGCGCCTGTTCTCTCCATGAGGATTGTTTTTTGCTCTGGAGTTAAATTATCTTTAATTGCGCCGATAGTATCTATTTCCAGATTTTCTCTGACTCTGATATAGGCCAAGCCCTTTGAGCCAGCTTCAACTACTTCGTTAAAAAGATCTCCGCCTGGCTTGATCCTGACATTGGAAATGGCATCATTGCCTAGGGGAATCGGCAAGACCTTCACTTTTCCACCTTTGGTGACAGCATCAGAAAATACCTTAAAGCCAGAAGATTGAAATATATCTGAAACATCAACCAGATCTAGATCAAATCTGGTATCAGGTCTATCACAACCATAGCGATCCATCGCTTCGGCATAGGTTAAACGGGCAAAAGGCTTTTGGAGTTCGATGTTTTTAACATCTCGGAAGATATGGCAAACAAGCCCTTCATTGAGAGCCAATATCTCCTCTTGATCCATAAAGCTCATTTCCATATCTAACTGAGTAAACTCAGGTTGACGGTCTGCTCTTAGATCTTCATCTCGAAAACAACGAGCAATCTGATAATAGCGATCAAAGCCAGATACCATCAACAATTGTTTAAATAATTGAGGAGATTGAGGAAGGGCATACCATTTTCCTTCATTGACCCGAGAGGGAACCAGATAATCTCTGGCTCCTTCTGGAGTGGATCTAGTCAAAATGGGAGTTTCAACTTCAATGAAGTTTTCTTGATCTTCTAGATAACGTCGCATAGCCTTGACGACTTGATGGCGCAACTGCAGATTCTGGCTCATTTTCTCCCTTCTAAGATCCAGATAGCGGTATTGCAGGCGCACTTCTTCTTTGACGTTCTCAGTTTCAGTAGAGGAAATAACAAAAGGCAATTGTTTATGGACGATATTGAGAATTTCTATTTGGTCAGCATAGATCTCAATTTCGCCAGTAGATAATCTAGGATTAAGCGATTCAGCTGGACGAGCAGAGACTCTGCCGATAATTTTTACTACATACTCGTTGCGTAGGGATTCAGCGATCGGATAAGATCCTGGTGTGCGCTCTGGATCACTGACAATTTGTACAACACCACTGCGATCGCGTAGGTCAATGAAGATCACACCACCATGATCCCTGCGGCGATCTACCCAGCCGTAGAGAGTAACAGTTGTGTTGCAATGAGTTGTATTTGGTTCTCCACAATAACAGGTTCTCATAAATTGTTAGGTTAATGACTAATATTTACTGTATGAGCTTTTTTGCTGCAAAGCTTATTATCTAGCATTTTGCGAGGTTTTTTTATGGACTCTTTAGCTGATCAACAATACAAAGAAAAAATGCAACGACGCAAGGAAGTACAAGCGCAGCGTATTTCCCAGTCCTCTAAAGAAAAAGGCTTGATCATTGTCAATACTGGCAATGGCAAGGGAAAAACTACAGCAGCTCTGGGCATGGTCTTAAGATCACTTGGACATGGCTATCGGGTGGCTATAGTTCAGTTTATCAAAGGGGCTTGGGAACCTGCAGAAAAAATGGCATTTTCCCATTGGTCAGATCAGTTGGTATTTCAGGCAATGGGTGAAGGTTTTACCTGGGACACTCAAGATCGTCAAAGAGATGCCGAGCTTGCCCAAAAAGCTTTGAATCAAGGCATAGAGTATATTCTAGATCCTCAATTTCGTTTGATTTTGCTCGATGAAATCAATGTAGCTATAAAATTGGGCTATCTAAATGTCGATCAACTGCTCAAAGCTCTTGAGCAAAAGCCAGAAATGACCCATGTTATTTTGACAGGCCGAGGCGCTCCTGCCCAATTGATTGAAAAAGCAGATCTAGTAACTGAAATGAGCCTAATTAAGCACCCTTTTCGTGAGCAAGGGATCAAAGCCCAGCCGGGAATTGAATTTTGATTATGAAGCAATACAAAACTATTTTTCTCTATCTGCTGCTTTTGCTATTGGCCTTAATGATGCTTTTTCCTTTGGTTTGGCTGCTAGGCACTTCCTTAAAACCAGCTAGTGAGGATGTCTTTGCTTCTTCAATCTGGCCAAATTCTCCGACATTTAAAAATTTCTTTAAGGTATGGACTTCTTATCCTTTTGATAAATATCTCTTGAACAGTAGTATAGTCTCCGTCCTAACTGTAGTACTAAATCTGCTATTTTGTTCTTTAGCTGCCTATCCATTGGCAAGATTAAATTTTTGGGGCAAGGAGATAATTTTTGCGATGATCATCGCTACTTTGATGATCCCTTTTCAGATCATTATGATTCCTCTTTATATACTAACTATTGAGCTAGGTCTAAAAAATACTATAGCCGGGGTGATTTTTCCTTCACTAGCTTCAGCTTTTGGTATTTTTCTGTTGCGGCAGTCTTTTGCTGGGGTTCCTAAGGAATTGGAAGAAGCAGCTAGGATGGATGGCTGTTCGGAATTAGATCTCTGGTGGTCAGTCATGTTACCGGCTATTAGACCATCTTTAACTACCTTGGCATTATTTGTATTTATAGGTTCTTGGGGAGATTTTCTCTGGCCCTTAATTGTTTTAGAAGATGAGAGTGTCTATACTGTTCCTCTAGGTGTAGCTAAACTGAGTAGCTCTCTGGATCTTGACTGGAGACTAGTTGCGGCTGGCTCAGTGATCTCTTTGTTGCCAGTACTTTTAATCTTCCTGGTTTTGCAAAGATACTTGGTGCCCAGTAATCTCAGCTCGGGTATCAAAGGGTAAATAGTTTCTGAAAATTGTGCTAAAGTTAACATTAATTAAGCAATTCCTGATCTTTAAAAGATCAGTTAATAGAATATTAATAAACTAAACATCAAACCAGGTTGAGAAGCAGTGGTTTCATCAATTGCTAAAGCGACTTCCCAAAACGTTTCCGACAGCACACCAGATCGCCAAAGTGGAGCTTATATCCTACTAGATAGTTTAAAGCGTCATGGAGTTAAACATATTTTTGGCTACCCAGGTGGAGCTATATTGCCTATCTATGACGAATTGTACCGTTTTCAATCTAGAGGGGATCTGACCCACATTTTGGTGCGCCACGAACAAGGTGCTGTCCATGCTGCTGATGGCTATGCTCGCTCAACTGGCAAGGTGGGTATCTGTATGGCTACTTCAGGACCTGGAGCTACTAACTTGGTCACTGGAATCGCTACAGCCCAGATGGATTCTATTCCTATGGTCGTGATCACAGGACAAGTACCCAGATCTGCTATCGGTAGTGATGCTTTTCAAGAGACAGATATTTATGGTATTACTTTGCCAATTGTCAAGCATTCCTATGTGGTCAGAAGGGCTGAAGATATGTCTAGGATAGTTGCTGAAGCCTTTCATATAGCCAGCAGCGGAAGACCTGGTCCTGTTTTGATAGATATACCCAAAGATGTTGGGCTGGAAGAATGTGAATATGTTCCAATTGAACCAGGTTCTGTCAAGCTCAATGGCTACAAACCTAAATCTAAAGGCAATATCCGTCAAATAGCCCCAGCATTAGAGTTAATTGAACAAGCTAAACGGCCTCTTCTCTATGTTGGCGGGGGAGCTATCACTTCTAATGCTCACCAACAGATTAAAGAGTTAGCCGAAAGATTTAATATTCCCGTCACCACTACCTTGATGGGACTGGGATCTTTTGATCAGCATCATGAGCTATCGTTGGGTATGTTGGGAATGCATGGTACTGCCTATGCGAATTTTGCAGTGATGAACTGTGATCTTTTAATTGCAGTTGGAGCTAGGTTCGATGATAGGGTTACTGGAAAATTAGATGAGTTTGCCTCTCGCGCTAAGGTGATTCATATTGATATTGACCCGGCCGAAGTAGGCAAAAATAGACTACCAGAAGTACCTATAGTAGGAGATGTGCAGCAAGTTCTTGAGCAATTACTCCAAAGAGCAAACCATCTAGATCTCCCTTTTGATCCCCAAAGAACCAACGAATGGCTAGCTCGGGTTAAACGTTGGCAAAAAGAATATCCTCTAGAAGTACCTAATTACCCAGATGTTATCTCACCCCAGCAAGTAATTGTTGAAGTTGCTCGCCAGGCTCCTGATGCTTACTATACGACCGATGTAGGACAACACCAGATGTGGGCTGCTCAATTTCTCAAAGTTGGACCACGTCGTTGGCTCTCTAGTGCCGGTTTGGGAACAATGGGCTACGGAATGCCGGCTGCTTTAGGCGCCAAACTCGGTGTAGGTGATGCTCAGGTAATATGTATCAGCGGTGATGCCAGTTTTCAGATGAACTTGCAAGAATTGGCGACCCTTGCTCAATATGGTATTGCTGTTAAGACAGTCATCATCAACAACGGCTGGCAGGGAATGGTTCGCCAATGGCAAGAGAGTTTTTATCAAGAGCGCTATTCCTCATCTGATATGATTCCTGGGATGCCTGATTTTGAACTATTAGCCAAAGCTTTTGGTGTCAAGGGAATTGTAGTAAGTGATCCCGGTCAGTTGTCCTCAGCTATTGAGCAAATGCTTGCTCATAATGGGCCTGTCTTGCTCAATGTGATGGTTAAAAGGGATGAGAACTGCTACCCTATGGTTCCTCCTGGCAAAAACAACGCGCAGATGGCTGGTCTATCGAAGCGGCCGCCTAGTGAGGTTTTTCCCGATTCAGGAATATGCCCTGAATGTGGTCACCACAATCTACAAAAATCCAACTTTTGTGGAGATTGCGGCACTAAATTATAGTTTTATACTGTCTAAAAAGACTGTGTAAAAATAAATATGTACTTAAAGATAGCGAAACTGGGAAAAAGCACCACTATTTTTTTGCGACAATTTTTTTCAATCCAATCCCCAATCCAACAATAGCTATAGATCCAACGATATTAGATGGTTCGGGTACACCTAATTGGTTAATTGCATTTTGAGCTATGATTGCATGAACCGGGGCAGTTGGATGGACATCATCCCAAAAAAAATAATTATTAGAACTAGCAGCGCTGCAGCCATTGACCAAAGAAATGGTGCTGTAATTATAGCTAGGCGCATTAGTGATGCAGTTATTGGGATTGAGAGCGCCGCCACTATTTTGGTAAAAATTAAGCGTATTATTAGACATAGTATAAACATCCAAAAGATTCAATTTAACATCAGGGTTAGCTTGAGCCAATTTGGATAGATCAATTGAGAGAGATGTATTAAATGCTTGAGTTAGTAAAGTTTCATATTTGGCATAGGCATCTCCATGCTCAGCTGACCAAGGAAGAGTTCCTAAATCCGCCAGATTGCCGACTAGGATATTTTTAGCGCCCAAACCAATGAGCGTACTGACCGCTGTTATGACATTAGTTGCCACTTGACTGGGATTGACGTTATTTTCAAACAATAAATCATTCCCCCCAGCTCCAAATGTATAGAGGGCATTAGGATCTGCAGTAGGATTGTGAGCAGTATAAAAGGCTACTTCAGTTTGCAGTCCAGGAGCTCCAGGGGCTACGTTGTTATTATCTGTATAAGCTCCTCCAACAGCTAAGTCATTTAGTGTGATATTCAAAGATGCTGCCATATCCTCTACCCAGACTGGTCCATTGGAGAAGCGGCCTTGGTAATAGGGTGGAGATGGGGGAATAGTATCGCCGCTGAGACTATAGAAGTTGCCATTGTCAGATAGACTATCGCCAAAGGCAATAATCTGATCAAAAGCAGCCGATTGGGCTGGTCTAGAGATAAGTATTGAGCCTAGAACTATTAAAAAAGAGAGCTTTTTCATAACCAATTGTAAAAATCAAATTAAACTACTCTATTCTAGATTATTGAATTAGCTAGACTTTATGTACCTATCCCAATCAACGTCAATCTGTTGCTAAGATTAGTTTATTGCTGGACAAATACACTGTAATGATTGCTAATTCGCAACTAATGAGCGCTGATGAATACTTGATCTGGGAAGTACAACAACCCATCAGGTATGAGTATATTGGTGGACAAGTTTTTGCCATGACAGGAGGAACTTTGCCTCATAATTCGATTGCGCTCAACTTAGCCTCATTACTCAAAAATCATCTGCGTGGCAAAGGATGCAAGGTATTTATAGCTGATGCCAAAGTTGGAATATCTAAAGATGGTCCCTATTATTATCCTGATGTTATGGTAACTTGCGATAGCGCAGATAAAACTGCTATTCAAGCTGTCTATCATCCCTGCTTGATTGTAGAAGTCTTATCACCAGGTACTCAACAAATTGATCAAGGTAGAAAATTTAAGAATTATCGTCAGATTGATACCTTAAGCGAATATGTCTTGATTGAAACAGAAACGATGAATGTAGAATGCTACCGGCTCAATGAAAAGAAAAAATGGGAACTGAATGTCTATTCACTTGAAGAGGGTCAAGAGAATATAGAGGTCAACTTTAGCTCTGTTGCCCTGCATTGCCCTATTTCAGTACTATATGAAGATGTTGTCTTTCCAGATAAATTAGGGCAATTCTAACTTTTTTTTATAGTTAAAAAAATCCTATTCTAATAAATCATTTAATTAGCTAGATCAGCTCTTTCATAAGCCTCAACTATTTTTTGTACTAGGGAGTGACGGATTACATCGGCTTTAGAAAAATGACAAAAGGCAATTTCATTTACTGAGCTTAATATTTTACTGGCTACTAAAAGTCCAGATTCTTGGTGAGTAGGCAAGTCAGTTTGAGTTATATCTCCTGTGACAACCATTTTAGAGCCGCGCCCCAATCTAGTTAGTACCATTTTTAATTGAGCTGGAGTGGTGTTCTGGGCTTCATCGACTATGACAAAAGCATTGTTGAGGGTCCGGCCACGCATATAAGCCAAAGGAGCAACTTCAATCTTGCCACGCTCCATTAAATCGGGAATTTTTTCAGCTTCAATAAACTCATAAAGTGCGTCATAAAGCGGTCTTAGAAAGGGATCTACCTTTTGTTGGAGATCTCCTGGGAGAAAACCAAGTTTTTCACCAGCTTCTACTGCGGGCCTAGTTAAGATAATCTTTTCTACTTGATTACTCAAAAGATACTGCACAGCTAATACCGCTGCTAGAAAGGTTTTACCAGTTCCCGCAGGTCCAATACAAAAAGTAATATCATGCTTTTCAATACATTGAACATAGCGCCTTTGGTGAAAAGTTTTGGCTTTGATTAATTCTCCACGCCTAGTCCGAGCTAGAGTTGTACTCTGCATTTCGCGATATTCTTCAACCTTGCCAGTATCTAGAGCATCAATGGCTGCGAGAATATCGGGCGATGAGATCGCTCTACCTTCACTCCAATGAGTTTGCAAGGACTGAATTATAAGATAGGCTCGCTCTACAGCATTAGGCTGACCAAATATACTTACTTGTTGACCCCGCAGAATGACCCGGGCCCCTGTCTGACGGGCAATGAACTTGAGGTTTTCTTCTGCTATGCCAGCTAGAGCAATTGCACCTTCTTGGTGAGGTAATTCGATTATCTGAGAAGCTTGGTTCATTTATATTTTTTGGTAGATCTTTGGGAGTTTTTTAACTTTTGTTAACTGAAATTGATAAGATATGGATTCAGTTTGTCTACGATCAGTCCTAACTTAAATATAAAAGATGAAAGAGCAGATCCGGATCAAAGGGGCTAGGCAGCATAATTTAAAAAATATCAATCTCGATCTGCCTCGTAATCAACTCATTGTCTTTACTGGAGTATCCGGCTCAGGGAAATCATCGCTAGCTTTTGATACAATTTTTGCCGAAGGACAAAGGCGCTATGTCGAATCTCTCAGCGCCTATGCTCGCCAATTTTTAGGACAACTGGATAAACCCGATGTCGATGCGATTGAGGGGTTGAGCCCTGCTATTTCAATTGATCAAAAATCTACTAGTCACAATCCACGCTCTAGTGTGGGTACTGTCACCGAAATTTACGATTATTTGCGTTTGTTATTTGGCAGAGCTGGGGAGCCACATTGTCCGCAATGTCAGCGCTCAATAGCACCGCAAACGATTGATCAAATGTGTGATCGCATCGCTCAATTACCTGAAAAAACCCGTTTTCAAATTCTCTCACCAGTAGTGCGCGGTAAAAAAGGTACTCACAAAAATCTTCTCTCAAATCTAGCCCTCTCTGGCTTTGTGAGAGTCCGGATCGATGGAATAGTCAGTGAGCTTTCAGATAATATAGAACTCGATAAAAACCAGAGTCATCATATTGAAGTAGTAATAGACCGTCTAGTGCAAAAACCTGGCTTGGAAGGACGTATTGCCGATTCGCTGCGCACTTGTTTAAAGCAGTCTGAAGGACTAGCCATCATCGAGCTTATTGATGATATTAAAGAGATCCTTTTGAGTGAAAATTTTGCCTGCCCTGAACATGGGGCAGTCATGGATGAACTCTCACCGCGCTTGTTTTCTTTTAATTCGCCACATGGAGCCTGCCCTGATTGTCATGGCATAGGTACTCTTCGTAGTTTTTCGGCAGATTTGCTGATTCCTGATCCTAATGCGCCAATTTACAATGCCATTGCTCCTTGGTCAGATAAAGACAATAGCAGTTATTATCTCTCTTTACTCTATAGCCTCTCACAAGCTCTTGAATTTGACCTTAAAACTAGCTGGTCTGATTTGAGCGCTCAGCAAAAAGAGGGGATACTTTACGGTTTAGATGAGCCGATCTTCTTGCAAGGTGATTCTCGCTATGGTAAATCCGAAGGCTATCATCGTAAATATCCAGGACTGCTAGCTATGTTGGATCGCTCTTACCAAGAAAGCACCTCTGAGCTATATAAACAAAAACTAGAAAAATATATTGTAGATAGTCCCTGTAAGGTCTGCCATGGGAAAAAGCTCAAACCGGAAGCTCTAGCTGTCAAACTTGGTCAGTACAACATATTGGATTTAGTCTCTGTCTCTATTGGGGAGAGTTTAAAGAGAATCAAGCAACTGCAATTGACTCCCCGCCAAGAGCAAATTGGTGAGCTGGCTCTACGAGAAATACAAGCTAGGCTACAGTTTTTACTAGATGTTGGGCTGGATTATTTAAGCCTGGACCGCTCTGCTATGACCCTTTCTGGTGGAGAAGCCCAAAGAATCCGACTAGCTACCCAAATAGGTTCAGGTCTCACAGGAGTGCTCTATGTTCTAGATGAGCCCAGCATAGGACTGCACCAAAGAGATAATCAAAGACTATTAGAAACCCTTAAAAAACTTAGAGATCTTGGCAATACCTTGATCGTAGTTGAGCATGACCAAGATACCATTTTAAGCGCCGATCATTTGGTAGATATTGGACCAAAAGCTGGGGTATATGGTGGACACATTGTCTGCCAGGGAGATATTCAAACTCTCTTAAATTGCCCAGACTCTCTAACTGGAGCTTATCTTTCTGGCAGATCTTCTATTGCTACTCCTACTACTAGAAGAGAGGGAAATGGTAAATATCTCACTCTAAAAAATTGTCATGCCAATAACCTTAAAAATATTGATGTAGAGATTCCTTTAGGTAAACTAGTGAGCATTACAGGTGTCTCAGGCTCTGGCAAATCTACCTTAATCAATGAGCTACTCTATCGATCTCTTCACCATCATTTGAGCAGAACTGTTCCTTTTCCTTCAGGTTTAGGTTCAATCGATGGATTAAACTGCCTCGACAAAGTGATCGTAATCGATCAATCTCCCATTGGTCGTACTCCACGTTCTAATCCTGCTACCTATACTGGCGTACTCGATACGATTCGAGAGGTATTTTGCGAAACTATTGAAGCTAAAACCCGTGGTTATAAACCAGGTCAGTTTTCTTTCAATGTCAAGGGTGGCCGCTGCGAGGCTTGTTCAGGCCAAGGGGTCAATGTGATTGAAATGAATTTTCTGCCAGATGTCTATGTACAATGTGATGTCTGCAAAGGTAGTCGTTACAATCGCGATACCCTTGGGGTTAAGTTTAAGGGATATAACATAGCTGATGTGCTCAATATGACTGTAGATGAAGCTTTGGAGGTTTTTAGCAATATCTCTAAAGCCTCAATACGGCTGCAGACTTTAGTAGATGTTGGTTTGGGCTATGTCAAGCTAGGACAATCAGCTACAACTCTTTCTGGAGGTGAAGCGCAAAGACTTAAATTAGCTAGTGAACTTTCTAAAAGGGCAACTGGTAAAACGCTATATCTAATCGATGAGCCAACTACTGGATTGTCTTTTTATGATGTCCATCAGTTGTTAAACGTCTTGCAACGCTTGGTAGATAAGGGCAATTCCATAATAGTAATCGAGCATAATCTAGATGTGATCCGCTGTAGTGATTGGATTATAGATCTGGGACCCGAAGGTGGTGATAGGGGAGGTCAAATTGTAGCAACCGGTACGCCAGAAGAGGTAGCTAAAAATATTAAATCTCATACTGGAAGATACTTGAAAAGTATTTTTAGTTAAATGCTCATACAAGTCAAACTTTTTATACTTTAGCTCAAACTTCAACTCAAACTTTAATACATCAAACTTTAATAGAGGAAATTATTCTCGATTGTTCTTCCATAAAACTTTATCAAGGAAAATAATGATGAACTTCACTAAGACAGCCCTAGTTTTAGGCTTAATCTCTGTTAATAGTATTGTCCCAATAGCACCAACTTTAGCCCTGGACTTTGGGACATGGAAATTCACAATTGATCAACTAAATAGTGATCCTGGTGGTACATTAATTGTGGATATTCA
>Ga0194059_1001081_pt1 | contig 11898 bp, 11 predicted proteins | sample SepL6211m_MetaG_FD_163426 | JGI IMG/M metagenome (GOLD analysis project Ga0194059, IMG submission 163426) | Anoxic zone freshwater microbial communities from boreal shield lake in IISD Experimental Lakes Area, Ontario, Canada - Sep2016-L626-11m | ecosystem: Environmental > Aquatic > Freshwater >... | reverse complement strand
TATCCGGTAATACTTTTTTCTCATGAGCACACTCGTCACGACGAAGGGTCAGGTCACCATCCCTAAGAAGTTGAGGGATCGCTACGGCATCCGGCCTGGTGCTCTTATCGACTTCGTTGCGGGCGCGGATGGCATTCAGCTTCGCAAGGTCGTGAAGAAGGGCGGAAAAGGCGTGCTGGGATGTCTGAAAAATGAACTTTCGGGACACAGCGTCTCCACACTCCTCGATGACCTTCGGGGTGAGGTCGTGTTACCCAAGAAACGAAAGTCATGACCACGATCGCCGTGGACACCTCGGTGTTGCTCTCAATCTTTAAGGGCGAGAGCGCAGGCTCCGAGTGGCTTGAATTTCTTCAGGGCCATGCCGAGACCAAGAGCCTGATTGTCTCATCGATCGTCGTTGCTGAAGTTCGATCCTTTTTCTCTAGCGACGCCCAATGCATGAAAGCCCTACGCGCACTCGAACTCCGTCACAGCTTGCTGGATGAAGAGTCATCACTTCTTGCCGGAAAAATCTTCCGCGCCTATCGCAACGAAGGAGGGCCTCGCACCACTATCCTTCCTGACTTCCTGATTGCAGCTCATGCCTCCACACAAGCCGATGCCCTTGCCACCGAGGATCGCGGCTATCTCCGGGCTTACTTCCCCTCGATCAAACTGCTCAAGCCCTGACCCAGCAAGATTCTCGCGCAAAGGCGCAAAGGCGCAAACGCGGAGGAGAGTTTTTAATATGGAACTCAGGAACTCAGGAAAAAGAAACAGACGACGAGGTTTTACCACTAAGGACCGAAAAGGAAGATCCAAGGAGGTGCAAAGGGATCCGTAATTGATGCGAAGCAAGGGCCCAAGAGCCGGCCTTGAACCGGCGAAGTGCCTGCCTGTGTTGTACAAGCCCCCCCTGTGCATTCTGTGCATCTTGTGGCTATGCCTCCCATTGATTTTTCTTATCTCATCTCAGCGCCTCTGCGTTTGCTTGCCCGGCACCGGCCCATGGGCCTGCGTTACGGCTGCGCCTCTGCGCGAGTCCTGTATTTTTTTCTTATCTAAAAGGAACTTGCACGTTCCCACAGGAAACCCGATGCTTTCTCGCTCGAGAACGGGCTGTAGCACAGCTTGGTAGTGCGCTTGAATGGGGTTCAAGAGGTCGTGGGTTCGAATCCCGCCAGCCCGAGTCTCGGTTTTCTTTGAGGAATCCTTCGGTCTGAATAGGTTCCAGAGGTGTGGTGGGTTAGCTGGGTTGCCCAAAAGAGCGACGGAATCGCTATTGGGGAGATGAGGTGTGGGGGATTGTGACGATTTTGCATTATACTTTTTTTGTCTTGCCTCTGTTTGCAGTCTGAATAGATAACAGACTGAGTTCTATTCCGCATACACACCCATGAAAAAGACCATCCTATCCCTACTCGTTGCCGTTGGACTAATTGGCAGTGCCTCGGCTCAACTTGTTGGAGTGCTATCTTCAGGGATTGTTAATCCAGATAATGGACACACATTTTACCTTTTAGAAAACAGTGATTGGACAGATGCAGAAGCCCAAGCTGTATTAATGGGAGGACATTTGGCCACGATTACTAACAGCGCTGAAAATCAATGGGTTTTCAATACGTTTTCCAATTATCAAGGAACAGATAGATTCCTATGGCTAGGATTGAATTGTATAGCTCAACAAGGAACATGGGTGTGGTCTTCTGGATCCCCTATTAACTATCTAAACTGGTCTGTCTACTCCCCAGACAATCACAATGGTAATGAATCATACGTTTTAATGTATGGTTCAAATATTGGGACCGGTAACAATCGAGGAGTTATTTCTCCAGGAACTTGGAATGATGTGTACAATAGTCCCTATCCATATGCAGGAAATCCTTCGGGAAATAATTTTGGACCAGTTTATGGGGTAGTTGAGGTTGTCCCCGAACCCTCCACCTACGCCCTCTTCGGCATCGGAGCTATTGCATTGCTGATAGTTCTGCGGAGGAAGAAGACCGCTTAAAGATCTTTCAGACTAACACCGAAGACCCATCTCCTTCATCGGGGATGGGTTTTTTGTTGCCCTGGATCATCCCGCCAGCCCGAGTCTCGGTTTTCTTAGAGGACTCTTTCGTTTTGAAGAGCTTCCAGAGGGATGGTGGGGTAGCTGGGTTTCCCAAAGAGCGAGGGAATCGCTATGGAGACTAATCCTTCAACGCTTTGGGAACTTTGCTTGCCTTCTTCAAGACACCGCTACCGACCACTTCGTAGACTGCAAGAATTCCGTTGTAATTCCTGAGAATCACATAGAGACGTCCCTCCAACTGCTCAACAGTGGATGCATACTGATCCGGTTCGGAAGACGATGATCTATTCTCCCTTAAAAAGAGGGAGATCGCTGAATCGACCAGAACTTCGTCGGTCTGCTCTTCGATCATGAGCAAGAACCTTCATCGGTTCTCTAGCGGAGTCAAATGGCTCTCCGTGACAAGATCGTAACTATCCAGTGCTTGAACGACTGGGTCTAAATGGGAGGATGCAATTCGCTTATGGTTTGCGGTACCTTCATCGGGGGGTGAAGACACTGACAATGCCCTGTGCAGAAGAAATCAACTTTGGCTTCGTCTGCACAGGGTCCAGACCACATCGAAATATGCAGAAGAAACCATTCATCAAGATGCTTCCAGCAGACATAGTTGAGTGGCATAAGCCCAAGACTAGAGAAAAATCACGTCTTGGTGAGGTCTTCAAAAGAATCATCGTGAGGAAAAATTCACAGGGGGATCAAATCGCTACGGAATCACCACAGAGAGACGTGAAAGACCAGTGATACTCAGTGGAATCCCTGTTGGCTCACATTGATCGAGTGGTCGCAGCTCAATGGGTTGCAACACATGTGATTCGACTGCCCGCGCGACAGCGCATTCATGAAATACGAAGTCGTTACCGTAGAGCCTCCCGAAGGGAGGATCATCCCGCCAGCCCGAGTCTCGGTTTTCTTTGAGGACTCTATCGGTCCGAAGAAGTTGACCATCTCTTCTTTATCCCGCATAGCATCACTTCGCGGGAAGCAGTTGATTAAATTAGCGTTTCCCTGATTAGAAAATAAAGAGGTAAATAGTGTGCAGTAACGGTCCGGATAACGTGTACGGCATTGGTTCCTTGGAAGAGAACAACGGCCACCTGTTGAATGGCGTGCTGAAGAGCACGAAAGGTTGGTGTTTTGAGGGCGGCACGCGCCTGCCGTTTATCTCACGCGCTGGCCGGGAGGTGTCCGATCTGCAGTATCCGAAGAACTAATTTGCCAGGTGGACATGCTGGCGTGTTTCGCCGCGTTGACCGGACAATCCCGCGCCACGGCCGAGGGTCCCGAAAGTCAGTGATTTTTTTCTTGTTAAAGTAGAAGGCTACAGGATGATAGCTCCCGATGACACTTAGGCTATTTTCTAAGATTGTTTGCTGCTTCTCCATCGGGCTCAGTATTTGCACGGCTCGCAGCGAAGCTCCGGCAGGGGAATGGAATGGGTTGCCGCAATGGGTCGTGGGGGAGGCCATCCCATTGGCCATCAAGGATCCCGTTACCCCGGCCTATCTTAGGATCACAAGAGCAGCCACCGTGTTCCGTCCAAGGCCTTTGCAGAAAATCGAGGACTTGGAGAAATTAAATCCCGGTTTGACTATGATCCTACCGAAATTGCCAGAACTCCTGGTTTCCGCAGAGGTTTCTCCAAGATTTCAATCCCTTTACGATGACAAAAGTAAAGCGACGATCGAGGAGGGGCCGATGAGCCTTCACGATTACTTTGATTGCGCCACCGTGTTAAATCTCGCCGACCCGGTGAGTGGCAGAAAAGCGATTTTACTCCAATCCGACATGGATGTGGATACCGACGGGACAGACCCCGTGCGCCTACCGCGCTTAGCCGATTATGATGATGCCCGCGTCTCGCGCACGTTTCAGCCGATCCTCGCCTATTCGTGGGCAATGTCCAAAGGTGAGTCGGTGGTCAACCCGTTTTTGCCATACTATGACCGGACTCTTGCCAAACTGGTGGAATTCCGCGACTTGATTAAACTGGAGTCAGCCACGGACAAGAGTGATTTTTGGCGGTCGATCTGGAAACCGCTTGATGCAAGTGTGCAGAGTCTTACCCACACGGTGAAAGTGTACAAAGGGGATTTGCGAGCTCGGCGCTCTTTAACTGCGCAACTGGATCCATTCATCGTGGTGCCTCAGACTTGGATCGACAAATTGAAAATGCCTTTCAGCCTAGCGGTGGGCGATTTTGTGGCCGTTATCAGCGGCGGCAAGGTTTATCCGGGAATCATCGGCGATACAGGGCCTAATGAGAAAATCGGTGAGGCCTCCCAACTGCTCGCCCAAGCGATCAATCCGAAGGCTTCGGGAAAAAACGGTGCCGTCGAGGAGGTGGCAGTCACCTATATTCTCTTTCCCCAGACCGCGACCACCTCAAAAGGGATGCCCAATCTGGTTCTCTGGCAAAAGGAAGTGGAGCGCTTGTTGGGAGAAATAGGCGGTTTGGGCGCGGGAATAACTCTTCATCACTGGCAATAATGGAGGAATCATACTTCCAACCTCCGCTGCTCTCTGACCCTGCTTTGCACAATTTGTCTGCCTCTTGCGCACCGCCGGTGTTGCTGGAGGAGTTCTTCGCCCGATAATAAAAAGGCCTCGTCCTCCTCACTCTCGCCTTACTGTTGGCGCCGCTGCCCGCGTATCCCTTCCGAACCGACCACTTCAACCCCTCATCAGAAACGGGAATACATTGAAAAGAAGATCACTTATTTTATTATGCTGGACGTTAGCGCTCCATACCCTCGCTTTCTCATTAGGGATCTCTTCCACTCAAGCAGAGCCTCTCAAGACTCCGTCGAACCAAAACTGCACCCTGTCGTTCGATTCTCCAGGGAAAGATCCCATCCTGGAAGGCCTTCCGCTTGGCAACGAAAAGGAGACCACAACACTGTTTTCCAACGCTCAATCATCACTATGAAACACACCCTACCACTTCTCACCTTTCTGCTGGCGCCGCTGGCTGTGATCAACGCAGCCGAACCAGCCAAACCGAACATCCTCTTCATTGTCGGTGATGACATGGGCTATGCGGATGTGGGCTTTCACGGCTGCAAAGACATTCCGACGCCGAATCTGGATTCGCTGGCGAAATCGGGCGTGAGCTTCGCGAGCGGCTATGTGAGCGGGCCGTATTGTTCGCCGACGCGCGCGGGTCTGCTGACCGGCCGTTATCAGGAGCGCTTCGGCCACGAGTTTAATCCCCCCGGCGGTCATGGCCTTCCCCTCACGGAGACGACCATCGCCGACCGGCTCAAGGCTGCCGGCTATGCGACGGGGATCGTCGGCAAATGGCATCTTGGCTCGAAGCCGGAGATGCATCCGCTCAAGCGTGGCTTCGATGAGTTCTTCGGTTTCCTCGCCGGATCGCACAGCTACTTCGACGCCGGCGGAATCCTCCGCGGCGAAGAGCCGGTGAAGGAACTCGACTACACGACCGATGCGTTCGGCCGCGAAGCGATTGCGTTCATCGACCGGCACAAGGACAAGCCGTGGTTCCTCTATCTCGCCTTCAACGCCGTCCACACGCCGATGCATGCGACGGATGACCGGCTCGCGAGATTTCCGAGCATCGAAGACAACCAGCGCAAGACCTACGACGCGATGATGCTGGCGATGGATGAAAACATCGGCCGCGTCCGGAAGTATCTCGCCGACTCGGGGCTCGATAAGAACACGCTCGTGATTTTCATCAGCGACAACGGCGGGCCGACGATGAAGGGCGTCACGGTCAACGGATCGCTCAACACTCCGCTTCGCGGCTCGAAGCGTACGACGCTCGAAGGCGGCATCCGCGTTCCGTTCGTCGTTTCGTGGCCCGGCCATGTGAAGCCGGGCGTCTTCGAAAAGCCCGCGATCCAGCTCGATCTCAACGCCACTGCGCTCACCGTCGCGGGGGTTGACGTGAAGCCTGATTGGAAACTCGACGGCGTAAATCTGATGCCGTTTCTGTCGGGCGAAAAAACGGGAACTCCGCACGACACGCTCTACTGGCGCTTCGGCGAGCAGATGGCGGTCCGCTCCGGAGATTTCAAACTCGTCCGCTACGACAGCAACGCCGACACCAATCTCGGCAAGGGCAATCAGCCCGTCACCGCCGCGAAGCTCTATAACCTCGCCGACGACATCGGCGAATCGAAGGATCTCGCCGCCGCGATGCCCGACAAGATGAAGGAACTTCAATCGCAATGGGACACCTGGAACGCGACGCTCGTCCCTCCGCTGTGGGGCAAGGGGGGCGGCGGCGATAGCGATGGCCCGGAGCCCGGCGCGCCCGCAAAAGAAAAGAAGCGCAAGGCCGCACGATGAAAAGAAACCTGCTCCGCCTGCTCACCGCCCTGCTTCCAATGATTGGCAATGACCGGACATATCGAATGAAACGAAATTTGATGCTGACACTCACCGCCCTGCTGCTCGGTCCGCTGGCCGCGCTGCATGCCTCAGATGCGCCGAAGCCCGCCGAATGGACACCTCCTGCCGGCAAGGGCGAGCTGAAGAGCGAACCCAACTCGAAGGCTCAGGTGGTTGACACGATCGACTGGAAGTCATTTCTCTCACGCCACGACATGGTTTGGGAGCGTCTGCCGGACCGTTTCGAGAACGCCGCATTTACCGGCAATGGACTCCTGGGGGCCATGGTCTTCATCGGCAGCAAGGGACAAACGCTCAAATGGCAGATGGGCCGATCCGATGTTGCGTTCTTGACCTCCCGCATTCCAATCGGCGACCTCGTTCTCACCCCCCGTGGGAAAATACTGGGCGGTGAAATGCGCCTCGATCTTTGGAATGCTGAAGTCCGTGGCCATATCAAAACCGACCAGGGAGAGATCGATTTCCGCACGTTCACCCATACCGGTCAATTGGTGAACGTTTTTGAAACCACGGTGAAGGGCGGGGAAAAAGCCGGGTGGTCGTGGGAGCCGGGGTTGGCTGCGGATCCCAAAAAGATTCATAAGAAGGAACCTCTGACTCCCGATGATAAAAACGCTCCGCCTCTCCTCAGCCGGGATGGGGATATCGATGTTTCTTTTCAGCCGCTCCGGCCTGATGGCGGACATGCGACCGCATGGAAAATTGTCGATGCCGGAAACGGGAAGCAGGTCGTTTTTGCCAGCGTGGGATTCTCGAAACAGGAATCCGCGGCGAAGTCCGAGGCTGTTGCCGCCGTGAAGCGGGCGGTCGAAACCGGTCTGGAGCCGCTCACCGAATCCCAGCAGGCCTGGTGGCACACGTTCTGGCCGGAAGGGTTCATCTCCATCCCGGACACGCGACTGGAGAGCTTTTACTACATCCAGATGTATAAGATGGCGAGCGCGACCCGTCCGGGCCGTCCGGCTCTCGACCTAATGGGGCCTTGGTTCCGGAGCACACCCTGGGCGAAGATCTGGTGGAATCTGAACATACAGCTCGCCTACTGGCCGCAGCTCACTGGGAACCGCATGGAACTCGGGGAATCCCTGGCCGAACTTATCGACAACAATCTGCCTGCGCTGGCCGTCAACGCGGGGGAGTTCAAGGCGGATTCCGCGGGAATCGGCCACTCCACGGGTTACGATTGCATCGGGCCGGTCAGCGGCGAACTTTGCAACCTTCCCTGGGCCGTCCACAACTACTGGCTTCAATACCGTTACTCGATGGACGATCAAATGTTGCGGGAGAGGGTCTTTCCACTTCTCAAGCGCACGGTGAATTATTATCTCCACCAGCTCAAGGAAGGACCCGATGGGAAACTCCACATCTCCCGCGGGCTCAGTCCGGAATATCCAAAACAGCCCAAACCGAACCCCGACTGCAACATCGATCTTGCGCTCCTGCGCTGGGGCTTGCAGACGCTTCTGGATTCGTGCACGCGTCTCAAGCTGAAAGACCCTGACATCGCGAAGTGGAAACAGACGCTCGCGCAACTGGCACCGTATCCGCAGGACGCCAATGGCTTGATGATTTCCGCCTCTGTTCCTTTTGCCCAATCACACCGTCACTATTCCCATCTGCTCATGATTTACCCGCTTTACATCATGACCCCCGAGCAGCCGGAAAACTGCGGGCTTGTCATCAAGTCGCTGAACCACTGGATGAGCATGCCCGAGGCTTTGAAGGGATACTCTTTGACCGGTGCCGCATCGATCTCCGCACTTCTTGGGGAGGGCGAAGAGGCCGCGAAGTATGTCAACCGGTTGCTCGATGAACAAATCCCGCCAAACACGCTGTATGTGGAAGCCGGACCCTGTATTGAAACCCCCCTCTCGGCGGCGGCTTCGCTCAATGACATGCTCCTGAGCAGTTGGGGCGACAAAATCCGCGTTTTTCCGGGGGTTCCGGACTCATGGAAAGATATTGCTTTTCACAACCTGCGCACGCAGGGAGCGTTCCTAGTCAGCGCCTCGCGCAAGAATGGAAAGACCGAATGGGTCCGCATCAAAAGCCTTGCCGGTGAACCGTGTCGCGTGCTCACCGATCTCGCGGATGACTTCAAGTTCTCCTCGACGCAGCCGGATTCCTCCGCGCGCAAAGTCACTCCCGGTTTGCTAGAGATTAAACTGGCCAGGGGTCAGGAGGTTCTCCTGTGTTGCGATTCCTCGGTGACGCCCGTGGTAGGGCCGGTGGCCGTCCGGGATGGGATGGCCAATTGGTATGGAATGAAGAAAAACAACTAAAGGGAGCCCCATAAGACCGGCCATACATCAAACTGAACCATTACCATCCAACCAATTCGGAAGAGCCATTTTCGGACACTCGTGGTACAAATTAGTAAAATGAAAAAATGAAAACAATTCTTACCGCCCTGCTGCTGTTTCCACTGGCCGCGCTGCATGCCGCCGATGCTGCAATGGATTCCCGTCCCAATATTCTTTGGATCTTAGTCGATGACATCAGTAAGGATTTGGGGTGCTTTGGAAGAAAAGAGGTGCATACCCCTAATCTTGATCAATTGGCGGCTGAAGGGGCGCGCTATATGAATGCCTTTACGCCGGCCTCGGTGTGTAGTCCTACCCGTTCCAGCGTGATGACGGGGCTTTATCCGAATCAGGTTTTTTCACAGAATATGCGAATCTATGCGCCGTTGGTGAAACACGCGCTTCCTGAAGGGGTGGATTATTTTACGAAATATTTGCGAGATGCCGGATATGCGATCGGAATGCCGAGCGACTATCAAAAAGAGGATTTCGGTTTTGAAAAGCCGCAAAGAAAGGCGTGGGATATTAGAGACTGGGATGAATTAATTCATAAAGAACCTTTTTTTTGCGAGTACCAGTTCAAGGCCCCGCATCGGCCTTTTCTTCCCTGCAAAGAGCATCCTGTCGATCGCTCGAAAATCCAACTCATGCCGTTTGAGGCCGATTTGCCGGAAGTAAGAGAGGAATTAGGCCAATATCTTGAGTATATTAACTTGCTCGATGTGCAGGTGGGGAAGCTCATTCATGATCTTAAGGTCGCTGGACTGTATGACAGAACAATTATTGTTTTTATGGGTGATAACGGGGGAGCGGTTTTTAGAGGAAAATGCTTTCTCTATGATCGCGGAGTGGAGACACCCTTGATCGTTCGCGTACCGGAAATTTTTAAACCTGATTTTAAGCCGGGAGCGGTGATCAATGAATTAGTCGCGACAGGGATTGATCTTGCGCCCACCTTCATTCATTGGGCGGGAGGAAAGACGCCCGACTATATGAAGGGACGTATTTTCTTTGGTCCGGATAAACAAAAAGAGCCGGACTATATTTTTACGATGCGAGATCGTCATGATTTTGAAATTGATCGGATCCGGAGCGCTCGATCCAAGGATTTTAAATATATCCGGAATTATTTTCCAGAGAAGACGAGCGACGAAATTGGGATGAACAATGTTGTTGCGGCCAAAGCGATGCGCGAAATGTTTAAGGAGGGGAAGCTTCCGCCTGAGCAAGCCGCTTTTTTCCAAAAGCGGGAGAAAGAAGAACTCTATGATTTAAAAAATGATCCTTTTGAACTCAAAAATCTGGCGAGTGATCCAAAATATAACGAGACCCTAAAGAAGATGAGTGCGGCGGTGGATCACTGGATCATTGCTACTAACGATGAGGGGCGACTGCTGGAAGATCCAAAACTGGTGGAAGAGATCCGTAAAACGCTCCTCAGGACGAAGAGGAATCGCGGGGATAAACCGAAAAAGAATAGCGATGATGAATGATCAGTGAACACGAAGTTTACACTTATGAAACACACTCTATTACTCCTCGCCACCCTGCTGCTGGCGCCGCTGGCTGCGATGAACGCAGCTGACAAGCCGAAGCCCGAAAGCAAGCCCAACATCATAGTCATTTTAGCGGATGATATGGGTTTTTCGGATCTTGGCTGTTATGGTTCGGAAATTCCTACTCCCCATTTGGATGCTTTGGCTGCCAAAGGATTACAATTCACTCAATTTTATAACATGGCGCGATGCTGCCCTTCTCGTGCTACGTTACTGACAGGGCTTTATTCACATCAAACTGGAGTGGGAGGAATGATGGGAGATAAACATCTTCCGGGATATCAAGGGCGACTGAATGATAAGTGTGTGACCATTCCCGAAGTTTTAAAGACTGCAGGATATTTTACGATTTTATCCGGAAAGTGGCATCTAGGGGGAATGACAGGGGAAAATAAAAATGACGGTCCTGTGGATCGGGGATTTGATCGGTGCTTGTTCGCGCCGAGTGGCGGTTACTACTATTCAAAGGGGCCGAAAGGAAATTCCGGTCTTTGTTTGAATGGAAAGAATGTGGATCCCGAGGACCCTCAGTTCCCCTCGAATTGGTATTCCACGGATCTTTGGACGAGCTACAGTCTTAAATTTATTGATGAGGCGGTGGACTCTAAAAAACCGTTCTACCTTCATCTTTGTTACAATGCCCCTCATTGGCCTCTTCAGGCGCCTTCGGAGGAGATCGCCGCTTTTCGTGGAAAATACAAAGCCGGATGGAGCGAGATTCGTAAGGCGAGATACGCTAAACAGGTTGAATTGGGTTTAGTGGATCCTTCTGAACCGTTGTCTCCGTGCCCCGAGGATATTCCCTCCTGGCAGGGGCTTTCCCCCAAGGACCAAAATCAACTGGATCATTTGATGGCGACTTACGCCGCAACCATCGTCCATATGGACAAAAGCATTGGGGAACTGGTCTCTGGACTCGAAAAGAGGGGGATTCTCGATAACACGATCATTCTTTTTATGAGTGATAACGGGGGATGCGCGGAGGGTGGGCCTAAGGGAGTCGCGAAAGGAAATCCCACAGATCCTCTATCCAGATGGCTTTATGGAATGGGTTGGGCTTGGGTTTCAAATACACCTTTTCGGATGTATAAACACTTCGATCACGAGGGGGGGATTTCCTCTCCTCTGATTGTTTCTTGGCCGGCGGGAATTAAAGCACGGGGAGAGCTACGAAAGGAGCCCTGTCATTTGATGGACATAATGCCTACGTGCGTCGAATTGGCTGGAACCAGTTATCCGCAGGAATTTAAGGGGAAACCAATTTTTCCGATGGAAGGGAAGAGTCTTGCCGGGGTGTTTCAGCAAAAAGAACTTTCGCGGGAACAGTTTTGTTGGGAACACGAAGGGAATGCGGCGATCCGGATGGGAAATTTTAAACTGGTGCGCCTCGGCTATCAGGGAAAGTGGGAGCTTTATGACATGGAAAAAGATCGTATGGAATCAAAGGATCTATCCTCGTCGATGCCGGAAAAAGTGAAAGAGATGGATGCCCAATGGAACGCCTGGGCTCAGCGGGCCAGGGTGATGCCTTATCCCCCCACCAACCCTCAAAATGGAAAAAAAGGGGGAGAGGGGGAGTAGCGTCAAGGGCTGGGAATAAAGT
>Ga0194059_1001079_pt1 | contig 11908 bp, 9 predicted proteins | sample SepL6211m_MetaG_FD_163426 | JGI IMG/M metagenome (GOLD analysis project Ga0194059, IMG submission 163426) | Anoxic zone freshwater microbial communities from boreal shield lake in IISD Experimental Lakes Area, Ontario, Canada - Sep2016-L626-11m | ecosystem: Environmental > Aquatic > Freshwater >... | reverse complement strand
GGCAGACCTCGCAGGCCGTTGTCGCTGCCGAGGCTGAACCCCATCGGATTGGTCAGGGCGGCGAAGGCAAGCTGGCCCGCGGCCCGCAACTCAAGTTGCCAGCGAGGCGCCAGCTGCAAGGAGGTAGCGAGTTGGGAGCCGATCGCCTGAGACTGGTTGGGCACAATGCCGAGGAAGTTGAGTTCCTGGAGCTGCGCTGTCGTGCTGAACGCACCAATGCCTTGCAGGCCGTAGAGGCTGGCGTTGAAAGCCACCGGGCCCGACGCCCTTGCATACCCCAGGCCGAGGCGGGCGAAGCCCGTGCGCAGCCAACCTTGATCGCCACCACCCACGATGGCGGGGAAGCTTTCGCCGCTTAAGTAGGCATCATTGCGATTGGCGCTGAGGCCCACAAAGGCGGACCAGCGATCCTGGAGTGATTCGTGCAGGGTGAAATCCAGCTGGCTGTACAGCTGCAGTTGCCGAAAGCTGAGCTCGTGGATAGGCGGCGGCGCCTCCACCAGGTTGCGGCGGCTGGCTCCAAAGGCGGTGGTGAGACTGAGCTGATCGAGCAGGGGGAGCGTGTAGCTGAGTGATCCACTCAGGGAGCCGAGCTCAGGATCGGAATCTGTGTTGAGTTCGCCGAACAGAAGCAGGCTGTCGCCATTGAACAGGGCGCTGTTTTGAACCAAGGTGGTGAGGCCTCGGAACTGGCCGCTGCCACCGTTGCCGTCATTGCGCAGGGCCAGTTCACCCTGGAGCGGCTGGGCGCCTGGTTCAGCGGTCACCAGAAGCAGGGCCCGGCCGGAATCCTCATCGATCCGGTTGAGGTTGATTTTCAGCAGACCCACGCCGGAGAGCTGCTGGATCTGCCTGAGGGTGGCCGTGAGTTTGGGCAGGTGCAGCACCTTGCCCTGTAGAGGCCCCAGCAGCAGCCGCAACCGCCGCTGCAGCCGCCCATTGGAGCTCACCACCTGGATTGTTTCGATCCTGCCAGGCACCACTTCCAGGACGCCGGGGGGTGGGCTTGGTCGTGGAATGACGCGGCTGTTGATGTAGCCATCGGCAAACAGACGAGAGCTGAGGGCAGTGGCGCAATTGGTGAGGCCCGCAGCTGGATCCCTGGCGCTGAGGCAGTTCCCCAGAATTCGGGAGAGTTCCGCGGGGCTATAGGGATTGAAGCCCCGTACGCCAGGTGTGGCGGCAGTGGTGCTTGGGGCTGCAGGCAGGGGTGTGGTTTCGGGTTTGGGACTGAGCTGGGGAGGCGTGGCGGGTCTAGTTTGCTGTTGCCCTGCCCCTGGCAATCGCACCGGCCCTGGCTGCAGCGGAGGTGCAATCAACTGCGCAAGAAAGGGCAACATGCCGTAACGAACAAAAGGGGTTGGCAAGCAGAGGGATTACCAGGGGCTGCCGGAGAGAACCATGCCGGCCCAATAATATGGATGGGTGAGGCCTTGGGAGTATAGGGTTTGCTCTTCCTGGGAGAGTCCGCTCACCAAGATCGATTTTGCAGTGCCCATGAGCTCGTTGGGGCCCAGCAGGCGATCACCCTGGAGTTGCACATCTCCATGCAGAAAAGCCTGCCGGGTTGCCTGAAGCGCCTGATCTTTGGCTAGGCCCAACTTGAGATAACGATAGAACTGAATGAAGAAGGCTGCGGTGCCGGTGTCATCAACCTCCCAGAGGGTGCCGAGGCCGCTGCGGGCTCCGGCTTGAAGTGCCATGCCCACAAAGCCCAGTTCACTTTGCTCATCGCCTAATGCGGTGACGCACCCACTCAGGGCGATCAGATCCAAGGGACTGCTGCTGCTGCGGGAACGCAGGTGGCGTCCGAGTTCCGTCAGGCTTAGGGCCGTCTTTGGGGTGTAAAGCAAGCCGGTGCTGGTTTGTCCGGGGCGGAAATCGGTATGGGTGGCGATATGGAGTTGGCGCAGCCCCGGGTTCAGGGTGTTGTCCATCAGGCTTGCGGTGCTGAAGGCATCGTTCAAAAGCAGGGTGGATGGGTAGACCTGCGCCACCGCCATGAGTTCTTGGAGCACCATCGGCAAGGGGTCCAATCCGTTGGTGAATTGGCTGGCCCCAGCCAGCAGCAACTGGCGGCCGTGACTCGGTTGGCTGAGCATGGACCGCTGGGCTGGATCAAGATCGATAAGGCCAAGCGATGGTGTAAGCGTGATAGCGTAAGAATCACCCAACAAGCCATCCCCTATCGGCAAAGCGGCATAGGGGATCGCCTGCAGCCCCCGATCCACTTCCATCACTAGGGCTGTAATTCCCTGCTCACGAAGAGAGGGAAGCAGGGGCTCGATCAGGATCCGGGAGAGATGCTGGGCTGGATCCTTGGAGAGTTGTGGCTGTGCTGAACGGCGGCTGAGTTGGCGTTGGAAGCTTCTGATCCAACCATTAAGATCCGCCTGGTCCACCTCAATGCTGTTAGTGATTGGTGCGCCCTGCGCACTGAGGAGAATGGCGTTGATTCGCGATTTGCCGGTGGGTTGCTCATCCCGTTGTAGGTACAGAATAGCAGGGTTGTAGCTTGGTTGTTTGGGATAAGGCTTGCTTCTCGGGTCTACTGTTGGTGAGTTCAACTGCTGCGCAAGAAGCAACCGAGCTTGTAGGTCTTGCACGCTGTATAGCCTGCCTGAATTGGTGGGCAATCCAAGCTTCTTAACAGTCGTCTCCAACGAGCGCTGCTGCACCTTGAGCAACAGTGCTCCGGAATCACCTTGATCACTTGCTCTGGTAGGTTCCTGGACTGTTGAAGTCGCAAGGATGCCTTGATTGGGGATGAAATTTACAGGAATTCGCAGGGACTCAATTGGATTGTAGTCTAGTTGTACCTGATTGATGCTTAATCTCTCAAGCAAAATTTTGTCGAGCTTGGCAAAACTTTTGTAAGTAATATCTTGAAGGAATTCTTGGGTGAACCTGCTATAGTTGTATACCGGTGTTGGATCCGCTTCTAGGTTGGGTGATTGGTTGCGAGCTAAAATGAAAATGCCGCCATCGGGAATGTCCTTCGGATTTTTGATGGGCTTTGCACTCATAGATGTAGGCCCATCAAAACTAATCGTATTAGGAGAAATTACAATCGTTGGATTTTTCACAACCGAAACCGATTGTGCGCCAGTTGTTAAGCTGCTTACGTCCAGTTGTGTATTCGAAAATCGAGTCTCGCCATCTTTGTTGAATGAAAGAATGACGCCTGGATGATAAAAGTTGTCGGCTTGTCTCCGGGGCTGGCCGGTTTTCGCTATCAGAGAAGAATCGTGTATATTGATACTACTACTGCCGTTATTGACGAGCGCAATTAGTCCTGCTGTGTTTTCCAATTGGTTGGCCTTGGGCCAGCCGCTTGATGCATTGAGTTCTGAATTATTGTTAATACTTATTCCTCCATTGGAGACAATCCTAATTTGGCCGCCACTGTAATAGTATTGATAGCCTTCTAAGTATGCAGTCAGGGCGCCATATTTACCTGCCGTGATATTTACATCTTGATTTTCTCCATTTTTGATCGTAAACGTATCTCCCGTGCTGAGGAGGGCGCTTTTTAGGCCTCCCCCATCTGTATTTTTAACCGAATAAAGCTGGCTAGCCTCAATCTCAATCGGACGCAGCGCGGAACTGTTTGTTAGTGAAATATAGCCGCCCAGAAACGAATATGGCGTCCATTTTTCGGGGCTATCATCATAAAATCCGGCTTGATCGATCAGTGGATAGCGATTAGAGGATGAATTGAGAAGGCTATTGGTGATGCTAATTCCATCATTGCTTTCCATAAAGATGCATCCCTGGCCAACACCATAGCTAGCTGATATAAATGAATCTGCCACCTTTATGCCTCCAAAGGCATCCTTGTCATTGGCCTTAAATTGTATATTGCCGGCTATATTATGGCTGGCATCCGCTGTGAAGTGGCTGGATCGAACATCAATACCTCCATTGCCTGCAATGAGTGCAATCTCTCCGCTAACCTCCGATAAGTGCCGCATGGTTTCATCAATGAATGACTGCTCTATAGGCAGCCACGCGAGATCCAGAGAAGCATTGAGCTTCGAATCTCGAACATTGATGCTTCCACTAGAGATCAAACCAATCAGAGGACGCGGGATGGATGTTGGCTTGTCTGGCTGGGAGGGTCTGAGGGTTAGTGGAGCCTTGATGTCTTCTAGGGAGTGAGGCTCCACATCTAAGCTAGAATTGAATAGGCTGAGCTGATTGGGTACTCCTCCTGTATTGGTGGTTTGCAGTTGGATTAAACCCTTGGGAGCCTCTAACTTGCTATTCGATATCGAAATTGCACCACTGGTCATCCTGATCTCCTGCCCTTTGAACATTGCCCGATCCACATGTATCGATCCCTGCTCAGAGCCAATGGGATGCGATTGGACGTCTACAAAGCCCCACCCCTTTGGGCTTCCGGTTGTTATAGTTAATTCCTCCAAGTCTAGCTTGTGCCCAGAGATGATCACGGAATGTCCTGCTTGGAGGTTGGTTCCCGCGCCTGACCTAGTGAGAAGATTTCCACCGGTAGCATCCACTAGCAGATTGTTGGCCACAGTAATCTCAACGCCATCCAAGGTAATTGACTGACTGCTTGCAAACTCAGACAAGCCAACGCGATCAACCTTTTCCGGGTTCATTGCGCTCCAATTCAAGCTTGGCTGATCATCAGGGAGATTGGCTTGCCAGGGGCTGTTTGCGAACACGTTGAAGCTTCTGGCACCTATCCGTATACCACTCGCTGTGCTGAGGAGTAAGCTATCAACATTGTGTAATCTTGTCCCAGACCCGAGCCAGATTCCGCCTGGAGAGAGCCAGAACAGGTTCGCAGGAGAGCCAAGGCGAAGAGGCTTATTGATCAGAGTACCAGCTTGATTTGTGACGCCAATAATTAAATTTTGCTTTCCGTGCGTATCAATCGTGACATCATTAATAGCGCCTCTCGTATCAAACTGGCTGAATCGATGAAATAGATTTGATCCACTTCTGCTGCCTCCGTTGATCAGGCAACTTCCTGATCTGCAGCTCCCCATGGCGCTGCCATTCACCCGAGTACCTAAGCCACCTGGTGTAACCTGCGCCAAGGCTGATGCAGGCAGCATGGTAGCCAGCAGAATTGCAAAACGGAAAATTAAGGCCATCATGTTAGTTCGGTAGGTGCACTGCTGTTCGCGCTGTTAAATGGAACTGCGACTGAAGAAGATCTGTTGAATGCCAATAGTGCCAAGTTCTCTGCTGCATTGCTGGCTTAGAGGTGCGGTTTTTGCATGCGGGCGAGATTATGCTACCACAGAAGAATGGAATTTTAAATGTTGGATATAATAAAAAATCATTATATAAATTAGTCTATGTCTATTAAGCCTCCCGCGCTGGCGCAATCGATATTAACCTCTAGCTACTCCATCCGGAAGGATTGCAGCTCATCTCGCTTCTGCCCACGGTGGCATAGCCCCAGCGCGTCGAAAAGATGCAGCGCTTGACCGATCTGCTCGATCAGGTCGCCTGTGCGTACCAACCCTCCGCGAAACGCCCCCACAAAACAAAGATGGTTCGTCACCAGGCCGACCGTTGCTGCTGCTGGTGGGCGATCAGCGGCTCCCCGCAGGCTCGCCCACCGCACCCTGGATGCGTTGCACGATCCAGGCCTTCAGGTCTTCCTGCCATCAGGCCACCGTGCGCGGCCCGATGCAATGCTTGCCCCCAGCCTCATAAGCTGGGTCCTGCATGAAGCAGCGAATGAAAAATGGCCCAGCACAGGGAGGAGGAAATGTGCTGGGCCAGAGCAACTCAGGGTTGAGGTTAAAATTTGTCCATGAGTTTAACAAGTTGGACAGCAGTTATCATCCGAATGGATTTGGTACTCTTATCGTCAGGGCTTGATTTAAATACACTGAACCGCCTGGACCCACTTGGGGGTCCCACATTGTACCCCAGACATCCAGATGCTTGCCTTGATTTATGCCGCCGATGGATGGAGTCATATCTTTTTTTATCCAGTTGGGGGCCGCAATTTTTTCGCCACCTTTTATGCTGCCACCAATAACTCCCCCCGCTGCACCCGCCGCGCCCATCACCTGAGTAGCAGTTTTAACTCCAGTAGTTATAGCTTTGCCAGCTTGAACAGCTTTTAATGCTGCAGCTGCAGCACCCGCTATAGCTCCGCCCGCGCCACCGGTTGCGACGCCAATACCAAGCTCTACTGCCAATTTTGCAATATCTTCCCCCCAAATCCAGAGGTCTGCATTATATGGTCTGCTATTAGATCTATGGGTCATATATGAACCTTTTCCAATCCCAATCGCTTCCTCTTTCACCGCTTTCCCAGTGATTGGGTCTTTCCAAGTCACTCCCAGCACGAAGCCCGCCTTGTTCCACACACCCTGCGGAACCTGATAACCGATAGCCTGCACCGGGCTTGATATTTTATTGATTGTCTGTCCAGTGATTATGTCAGGCCCAGGGGCAGGTGAAGGCGTGGACTTGTTCCGATAGGCTGCTCCATAGCTCGAAAGATCTATGGTCGAGGAGCTGTTCGGGGTGCCCCTAACCAACCGGAGGGATGAGATTGTGTCATTAAAACCATTGCCAACGTAACTGTTGCTGCCCGTGAAAATGGCCGAGGCCCCTTTGAAGCCGGCATCGGTATAAGCATGTAAATAGTATCCAGATTCAATCTTGATTGAGCTTGTCAGATCATTGAAGCTACGAGACCCGAGAGTGGCGTAGTCATAGTCGCCAACTCCGGTCAGTCGGAGCGCTCTCCCGCTATAGTTGGCATGCTCGTAAAGCGTTGCCAGAGCAGTGGTGGCGCTGGGCTGCCTGTAGGCTGCTCCATAGTTCGAATCATCAACGGTCGAGGGGCTGGTCGGGGTGCCCCTAACCAACCGTAGCGAAGATATCTTGTCATTAAAACCATTGCCAACGTAACTGCTGCTGCCCGTAAATATGGCTGAGGCACCTTTGAAGCCGGCATCCGCGAAGGCCTGTAGGTAGTAACCAGATTCGATCTTAATGGAGCTTGTCAGGTCATTGAAGCTATATGATGCGAGGGTGGAGTAGTCATAATCTCCAACTCCTTGCAGTTGGAGTGTTCGGCCGCTGTAATTCGAATGCTCGTAAATCGTCGCGATAGCTGGCATTCGAATGCTCGTAAATCGTCGCGATAGCTGGCATGGGAATCTTGGTGAATCTGAGGGCCGCTTCAACGTATCTGGACTGTTTGTGTGTAGCTGTCAGCTTATTGAAACGCTCTTGTCTTTTTGCGGATACCCTCTTGTCATTTATCAGACACCAGCCTTGGCCGTCGTCTTCGCGGTGGGTCTTGTTACTCCCAGCGTGGAAGCCAGGAACTGGATGGCTGTTGGTGCCATCGGGTCCCACCTGTAACCAGAGCCGCCCCTAGCGCTCACCCCTGGCCCTGACTCATTGGCTGGAGTGCTACGAGAGATGGGGTGCCGATCAACGCGACAGCGAGTCCGGGGTGCGGCAGGTTCCATCAGACGAGCCCTGACTGCTGCTGAACTGCTGCTGAAAACGAACGTCGCTTCGCATCTGGCAATCGGGAAGCGCCTTGAGGAAGCTGTTCAGCTCGCTTACGGCAGCATTGGTCTCGAACGGGCAGGCCAACGCCAAGCAGCTGTTCCTGCGAACCAAACCGGAGATTGCAATGGCGTGCCAACGCACCTGGGACAGACTTTTCATGGTTCATGGATTCTTACCCGTCAGACCCTTTCGCTGGCAAGAGACCATTGGATTCGCCCCCGCCATAGGCTAGGTCAACCTAGACGTGTTAGAATTTCCACTATAGTAATTATTGGCCCACAATTTGTCTCACCCGAGTAAACCGCTTCGAATCCCGTCGCAAACCAAGATTCTTGAGGCACTTGGCCAGGATTTAAGCGAGAGCCTGCTGCGCAATCACCGACAACTAGCTATCCCGGCCAATCACCAGTTAATTTTTCAATCCGATTGGGGCTCGGAGACCTACATCCTTGTTGAAGGCCTTGCCAAGGCCCGCAGTCTCACTCTCGCTGGCGAGGAGGTGGTGATCTCTCTGATGGGTTCAGGGGCGCTGATCGGAGACCTAGCCCTCCTCTCGCCAGAACCCATTCGATCGGTTGACGTGGTGGCCCTCACAGCTGTCACCCTGTTGAAGTTGCGCGACGGGGCCCTGAAGGAAGCTCTGGAAAGCAGCACCACCGCTCTAGCCCTGATCGCCGGTTTACAGGCCCAACGCCTGAAAGTGTTGGGAGAGCGGCTGATGCTGATGCATGAGGATGCCACCACGCGTCTGCTCGCCACGCTGCTCGAGTTGGCGCGTCTCAATGGCCCAGCCGACGACCCGCACCAACCGATTCCAGCGATATCCCAGAATGAAATCGCCGTTATCGCCGGCCTGTCTCGGGGAACCACCTCAACGCTGATCAACAAGTTGCGCAGCAACGGCACTCTTGAGAATGGTGTGGAGGGCCTTCGTTTCGCGACGCTGGCGCCGCTGCAGCGGCGGGGGTTACTAACCACCATCTTGCCTTCGCTAGGTTAATACTACTCCTCAGAAATTTTCCCACAAAGACACCAAAACTTTTCCAGGATCGAATCTGCGGTTGCAGCCCAGCTGAAAGGAGCTGAGCCCTTGGTGTAATTGGCGATGAAGTGCTCGATTTTGGCGATCAGCACCTGTCGCTACGCGGAAGCCTCCGGCGATGACGTTCGAGAAGCTGCCACGCCGGAATGCCCTCTGGGTGATGATTCAAAAAGATCGCCCCACATGATTGAGCCAGGGGGCATAGGTCGGCGTCTAGTGGACGTGGAAGCGCGGCCGCTGCGCCAGCCAGGAGCGGACTTATCGCTTCGCGGAAGACCTGCGGCCTACGGAGTGAGTGTGAGTGCAGTTGTCGACGATCAAATGCACGTCGTGTTCATGTGGTAACCCCTTGACGAGCCGCCGTAGGAAACTCAGAAATCCTGGTTGCCCGATGTCTACTACGTAGGCGAGCGCCGTACCGGTGCTGCAGGACTATGGGGGCGAGAATAGGGCACCAGGAAAGGACTACTGATGCCGGGTAGCGCTGCGAGGCGGATTTTTGTAAATCAACTCCAGTAGGCAGTACCGGACGTTTTTCTACTCGCCTTCGCGGAGTCAGCAAGGCCAGGCGGAGCTTATTATGGTCATCTGACCAACTCTTCAGGTCCCCCTTGATGCACCGAATCAGCGTGGCTGCCGCAAAGTCCCGGTTTTCTGCCGTGCTGGCCCAGGTGGAGGCCGGCGAAGAGGTGGTCATCACACGGCGAGGGATTGCCATCGCCAGAATCGTGGCCGAACCAGCTCGCATTGGCGACGGATTCGATCTGCAGGAGCTGTTCCAGTTCACCAACGCCCAACCGATGCATGAAGGGCCGGATGCCGGCAGCTTCATGGCTGAGCTGCGCCGCGCTGCCCGCTATTGATGGCCTGCTACTTGGACACCTCGCTGCTGGTGCCCCTGCTAATCCGGGAGCCCGGAACCCCAAGGGTCCAGGCCTTTCTCTCCGCCGGCGCGGCAAAGGCCTTGTTGATCAGCCCCTGGACCATCACCGAGTTCTCTTCCGCCCTGGCCCTCAAGGAGCGAGTCAGGTCGATCAGCCGCCAGGAACGACGGGCCGCTCTGACCATGTTTGAAAAATTTTGCAGCCTGCGGCTGGAACTGGTGCCGATGGAGGCAGCTGATTTTGAAGCAGCCGCCAGGCTCTGCGATGCCAGCGCTGCGCCATTGCGGGCCGGTGATGGCCTCCACCTGGCCGTATGCCGCCGCGTCAGGGGGTCACTCGCCACCATGGACCAAGGCCTTGCCGCTGCCGGCCAGGAAGCAGGGCTGGCGGTGGAACTGATCCAGGTCTGAGATCTTGCCACCAATCGCCAGCAAGATGGACCACGGTTGACGCCTATTGCATGTACTGGTAATGGGTGAGGCTGAGCGATCGGGGCAAAGTGAGCATGGGCGCTCCAGGGAGAGATACAAAAAACGCCGGACGCCTGCGGCGCCATAGCGGAACAGCCAACAGCCGCAAACCAACAGCCAGCGCAAAGGAACAGCCGAGTGTAAAGATATAAAGGGTTTAAGGATAAAGAAATCAGTCCTGGGGAAGGCAACAGACACGGAAACCAATGAAGTTGAAGCGGCCGTCCGAGTGGCTGTCGTCGCGGTAGGCCGAGCGGCAGCCTGCGGGGTGGCCGCCCCACGACCCGCCGCGCAGCAGCCTTGGTTCATCATCAGCGGCAGCAGGAATCAACCAGGGTTGGTCATCGCCAGAGGCAAAGTTATAACTCTCATGCCAATGGTCTTCGCACCACTCCCAGACATTGCCGTGCATGTCATGGAGGCCCCAGCCATTGGCCGGGAAGCTGGCCACCTCGATGGTCTGCTCGCGGTAGGTGCCTTTGGGGCCGTTTCCATAAACGTCATTGCCGTTGTAGTTAGCCAGCTCCGGCGTCAGCGTGGCCCCATAATGAAACGGTGTGGTGCTGCCGGCGCGGCAGGCGTATTCCCACTGGGCCTCTCTCGGCAGCCCGTAACGCTGGCCCGTGCGCTGATTCAGGCGGCGGCAGAACTCCAGCGCATGCAACCAGCTCACCTGCTCCACCGGGCGGTTCGCGCCCTTGAACTTCGAGGGATCGGGCTTCAGGTCGCACTCCAGCTTCTGCCAACCCGCCACCGCCCGCCACTGGGCCTGGGTGATCGGTGTCTGGGCCATGAAGAAGGCGCCCAGCGTCACCTCGTGCTGGGGGCCTTCAGCGTCTGATCGATCCGGCTCGTCCTCAGGAGAGCCCATCAGAAAGCTGCCCGCCGGGATCTTCACCATGGTGAGGGCTACGCCCTGGCCCAACTCCTCCCGGTAGCCCTCCACCTGCAGGGGAAGGGAGTCCACACTCCAGCGGCCAGCTTCCTTGCGCAACAGGCAGGTGCTGGTGGAGAAGTGCTGCAGCCGCAAAGAATCCTTGGCAGTCGGGGCGGCTGGGGAAAATGGAGCAGGCGTAGGAACGGGCCGTGGTTGAGCCTGGGCCGGATCCTGAGTCTGGGCCGGATCCTGGGCCGGGGCAACCTCAGAACTAAGCGCATCGCGGATGGTCCCGGCGATGGTCTTGAGCGCCATCTTCTGCTGCACCGGACCCATCGCTTCAAGGGGCTCTCCGGGTGGCAGCACCGCCTGGTACTCGTGAATGGGGGTGGCTTCGTAGAAACAAGGGCCAAGACATACCCAAAGGATGCAAAGGCCTTCCGCCTCGGCAGCCCTCAGCAGCGGCGGCAGCTCCTTGTTGATCACAAATTCGGAGGCCAGAAAGTCGTCGCTCACCAGCAGCAGGGCCACCTTGGCCCTGGCGAGGGCCTTTTCGATCTCAACCTTCCACTTCGCCCCCGCTGGAATCTGGGAGTCATCCCACAGCCGCAGGGCCTCGCTGCGCACCAGCGGCCGAATCATCTTTTGCAGCCTGTCCACCCACCCCCGATCGACATGGCTGTAGCTGATGAACAACTGATCACGTTCGGGGGGAAGGGTCATCGCATGCCGCCAGGCAGAGTTCGGCATCATGGCGCTGCAGCTCAAGAAGATCTTCGCCTCGCTGCTTAATCAACCGCAGTTTCACGCGATCACGGCCGATATCCTTTTCATCCTGATTTTGGTCGAACTCTTTCGACTGCTGATCATTTATCTGCAGGAGCAACGGGTGTCGATCGGGGTCTCCGTAGAGATCGCCATCGTTTCGGTGCTGCGCGAGGTGATCGTGAGCGGTGTGCTCGAGACCGACTGGCATCAGGTGCTGGCGGTCTGCCTGTTTCTCGCCACAGCCGCACTGCTGTTGGTGGTGCGCGTCTGGTTGCCGCCCACCTTCGCGGGGGTGGATCCGGAAGCCAGGGTCTCGGCTCGCATCCGCAGCAGCCAGGAC
>Ga0194059_1001078_pt1 | contig 11909 bp, 10 predicted proteins | sample SepL6211m_MetaG_FD_163426 | JGI IMG/M metagenome (GOLD analysis project Ga0194059, IMG submission 163426) | Anoxic zone freshwater microbial communities from boreal shield lake in IISD Experimental Lakes Area, Ontario, Canada - Sep2016-L626-11m | ecosystem: Environmental > Aquatic > Freshwater >... | reverse complement strand
GCTCTTTCGATTCTTTGTTGTTGTAAGTCCAATCTAATTTCTTCATCAGACCAGTTAAAGATATGTTTCTTAGCCCAAGTTGATGATGTAGGTTGAATACCATTTCCTGGGTCGGCAACCAAATCTTTATACAATAACACTTTTTCTTTCCATACATCGATTTTTAATAAATCGGCTTGTGTAGATGGGTTAGATAAACCTAATGTAAAGTTTTGTAATTCGTCCTCAAATCCTAATAAGAATAAGTGAACGATTGCAATCTTATTTAACTCGGCAATCATACTCTTTTGAATTCTGTTGATTGTACGAGCAAAACGGATATCTTGTAATGATAAATTTTTACCATCACCAACAACTTCTTCAAATCCTAAGAATGCCTTTGGAACACGAAGTGCTGTTAATAATTTCTTTTGGATATATTCAATATCGGCAATTTCTGATAAGTTTGTCGCTCCAGGTAATGTTGTAATTGGGTCTGGCGCTGCAGGGTCACGAACTGGAATGAAATAATCTTGGTCAACCGCCATTTGGTTGAATCTCATATCTACGTTTCCTGTTTTAGCATCCACAATTTGTTCTCTTTTAAATTTGTTTGCAACACGGTTTACGTATGCTTCAACGTCATCGTCATTCATGTTACCCACAAACACTTTAAACATCCTTCTTTCAGGTGCTCTTGATGTACGATAGATTAACATGGCATCTTCGGATAACAATAATTGTTTCCAAATACGTCTTGCTTTCTCCAACATTGATGTACCGTATGGAAGTTTTCTGTCATCACCTAATAATCTAAAGTGAGCAATTTCCCATGATTGGAATTCCATGTTTCTGTTTTTCCAAGTAAAGTGAAGAGCCTTCTTATTCTGGTCTTGTTCCTGTGTGATATCCACAGTAATCTTGGCAGTTACGCCAATCTCATGACGTTCAATTTCAATTGTTGGTAATTGTTGACAACCAATAATTCCTTTTTCAGGGTCTAATTTAAGGTAAACAAAGTTATCACCATACTTACAAGTGTTTCTTGTCCACATTGGTAAGTTAGTATTAATGTCTAAGTTATTATTAAATAAATCGGCTAATACAGATTTAATTCTTTTTGACTCAGAATAAATTTGTAAAATAAACCCATCTTCATTTGTTGTTGTAGATTCTTCAGAATAGATGTCCAACGCTGCAGAAATTTCAGGAGTATATTCCATCGATTCATAATCATACTGTGCTGATAATCTTGATGGTTCATAATAAATTGCTTGAGAGTATAAATTATTTTCAACCTTAGCCCATTGATTTGTTAAATAAAATGTTTGTTGTGCTTGGAGTTTTTCTCTTTCATATTCATCACGATTTGGCGTACGCAAAAGTTCTTTCTTATCAAACTTAAAAGTCGGATAATCCTGTTTCAACAGTGAATTTGGGCCGAATGTTTGCGATAGCCTCTGCCAGACCGTTAGATTTTGTTCACTCATATTACAATTTTACTAATTACTTTGATAATATAAATACTTATTAGCCACCAAATAGCCATCCGTACTTTTGGTAGTCCGCTTTTGTCGCTTCACCATTATTACCCATACCATTACCTCTACCCATTTGTGGAACCATTGGATTAAAGAATTCAGAAGAGTTTTTGTTTTCATTAACGTTAGTGGCCCATGAATTAATCATGGCTTTAGTATGATTGGTAACTTTTTCCAAAGATTGGAATGATTTTTCTGCGATATATAATGCCATAGAAACCCCCATGATACAGTCATCATGATGGCCTTTTTGGTGGTCAGGTCTTCCGTTAATATAAATGAATGTATTCATTTCATTGTATAATCTACTTGAATATACTTTAAATCCATGTCTAACATTTTCCTCGAACGCTGATATAATTTGAACCCTTTTTGAGTTAAAGTTAATACCTGGTATTCTGTCATTAATTTTTGGGTCCCATTTCCATTTATTAGTCGTATCAACATTATCAACATACAATCCAGCTTGATATGATAATTCTTGTAATTTTCTTGATGTGGAAATACCCATACCTCCTGTGATATCAATTACACAGTAAGCATTATACATTGTTCCCCATTTATATGCAATTTCCGCTACAACATCTGGTGGAACTTTGGCAACATATTCTAATACCTGTTCTCTTTCATCAAAATCGATGATTTGGATACACGAGAAGTCCTCAGAGTCACCTCTTGACACATCGACACCCATTACGTACTTATGTCCGTTTACAGGTTCTTTAAATATCCATAGCGAACCTCCCATTAGTTTTGCCTGTGGTTCACGTAAAGTATTTTTAGATATTTCTTGCATCAATTCAGATTCGAATACATTATCACCCGAACCTAAAAAGTCACATTCTAATTCCTGAGCTACTTTTCTTCTATCAAATTTCAACTTCTTAACCATACCCTCAAACCAAGAAGAACATGGTTTATATCCTTGTTTAATATAATCGGTTACAACAGAGTGGTCTCTCTCATATGGATTTTCCATTGATAATGTAACAATATCTTTTTCAGAATATTCTTCTCGATTTAATAGAAAATGTACCAAATCAGGAGTTTTAACCATATACAAATCTTTTGTATATCTTGGGTCACGATACCAAAACATCTCAGATATTTTGAAATCATTCATGTTCCTTAATGACTGGTCATAGATTTCATAATAAATTTGGTCATATCCGTTTGGTGTGGATACAACGATAACTTTACCACCTGTAGATAGGGACGCCATACAAGCTGACCAAAAATCTGAGTCTGCCTCGATAAACGCCGCCTCATCAAATACAAGAATGGTTGGTGTATAACCCCTCAAGGCATCTTTTGATGTTGCAACTGCTTTAACTTCGCAGTTATTATTAAGTTTAAAATGTCTTTGTGAGTTTTTTTCTTTTGAGAATGAAATACCAACCCATTCTGGCCATTGTTCGGTAAACCCTCTAACTTTGTTAGCCATCTCCATTGATGTATCTAACTTGTTGGCAATAATAAGAATTTTTTCAGGTTTGTTCTTTTGGGCAAATGCCAATTTTTTTGATATCCAAGCCGCTGTTACGGTTGTTACACCCGCCTGACGATACTTTAATGCAATGTTTTCATTGTATTTGTCGTAATCTTCAATTAAACTAACTTGGTCGGGGAATAGGTCTAATGGGACGTATTTTGATACTGTATTATCGTATGTTTGTAAATAAGTACGAAGTGCATAAGGAGTACTCCTCATACACTTTGTTAACTCTATAATAAGTTGTTCTTTATTCACATATTTTATTTAGGTCTTGTTATGCCTAAACCACTTAAGAAATCATCTAAACCTTCATCATCGTCTTCATCGGAATCAATATCTTCTTCTTCCTTATAATTTTCAAATTCCTCTTGCATTTGTTTAGCTTCTCTAACAATTTCTTCAAATCGTTTTTTAGCTTTACCAAGTTTAGAAGAATCTTCAGAGATGGCATTTCCAATAATTTCTAAGAATTCTTTAGCGTCTATTTGATATAGTAATACATGGAAAAAATTTATCAATCCTTTATATTCAGGGTCAAAAATATCATCAGGTAATGCGAAACGTATTTTTTCAACAATTTCAGGTCCGATACGTAATTGCATTGGTTCGTTTGATAATACATCAGTTTGACCTAACACTTTTTCTCTCATACCAGGGTCTGATGGTAAACCAGCTCTACCTTTAGCTTCTTCTAAACCTTTAATAATTTCATGACAAAGAATTGGGAAAATTAATCCTGTTGCAATAATTTTAGTGTCAGGTTGTTCTTCACCTTCTTCTCCTTCTTCATCGTCAGCATCACCTAATTCAACTTTACCTGCAACACCTTGACCAGTTTGACTCATCTGTTCAATCATCTGTTCCATACTAAAGTACATGAAATCATTGATGGCCATGATACCCAAATAATCTCCATATAATGAAGGGTCAATTGCATCTAATCTTGACTTAACGTCAGGTTTTTGAAAAAGGTAATGTCCTTTTTTTGCCGCTCCTTGAATAAGTGCATTAATAATATTCCTTTTGTGTTTTTCTAATTCTAAAATTTCTTCGTCAGTTAACTCATCAAGGTCAAAAGATGGAAATTGTAATTTTTCCTCATCTTCTTCTTCCTCGTCTTCATCATCTTCAGGTTCCATTCTAAAATTACCTGTATCTGGCATACCCAAACTAGCTTCAATTTGATATCTTCCTTCAGGAACTTCAGCATCATCTAAAGACGCTTCTTTTGCTAATTCAATTAACTCATCTCTGTGAGCCGCTTCAATTCTCATAATGTTAGGAAGTTTTGTCATCATTTCTTGATAAACCATACCTTGGACTTGTTTAGAACTTAAATCTTGAATACCTGTAACCTGTCTTAACTTATCAGCAACTTGTTGGAATCTTTTACTAACCAATCTTTGAACATCAGCAACACCTTTTTTCATTGCAGGATTTGTCGCATACATCCCTTCAGGACTAGCCAATTTTCTTTCTAAATTTGGGTCCATTCTTTCAGGTGTATTCCCGTAATCAATCTGTTCTTTTAATTTCTTTGCCATAAATTATTTTTCTAATAGTTGCATTATTACATCAATCACTTTTTCTTTTGCGTCTTCAGGTGAAACCTTTTTTGCTTTTGGAGCAGGATTTTCACCAGGATTTGGATTTTTAAAAGGGTTTGGTCTTTTACCTGGTTTTGTACCAGGTTTTGTTGGTGCTGGTTTTGTTGTTGGTGAGGGAGCAGTTCCCTGTTCGGAGATGTATCTTACTAAATCACCTTTTGTAATTTTAGGAGGCATATGTTTTTCCACTATTTTTTGTATTTGAGATTCTAAAAACAAAGATACGGGATTTTTTCCTTCTCCCAACTGTTTTTTTACTTCTTTAACACATCTTTCCCATTTTCTTGATTTTTTAGGACCAACTTGTGTATGACAAATAGCCCAAGCATTTGGTCTATCATTATCTTCTTCAAAAATACCCATACCGTCATCTCCGCCACCAAACCCATCATCATTAGACGGACCGTTATCATTTCCAACACTATTACCAGCATCAGGGTCATAACCGCCTTCTTTTTCTGCAGAATCATCTAAATCGGCATCCTCATCAAGTTCTTTTTCTGTCATAGTAACATTAACTCCCTTTGCGGTCATATCCTTTGCAATCTGAGCGGCGTTTGGATTTTTACTACTAACACTTACTGAGGCTTCACCTAATAATTTTGAATATAATACATTAATTTGTGATTCAGTTAATTTATTAACTGTATTGGGTGATAATCCTTTTTCAACCAACTTGAGTGCTTTTATATTAGTTTTCATATACTACTTTCTTTTCAAATTCTAAAATTAAATCTCGTTCATAGAGTTTATCTTTTATTTCTTGTTCGGTACTTCCAAATCTAAAGACCAATCTTTTTTGACCTTCCAATTCTTCTGTTTCCCATGTTAATGCAACAATATCATCCATTGCATCTATCATACAAAAAAAATCGGAGTTCTGAATCAATTCCAATTTTAAATCAGTATTTCTCAGAACTCCTACTTTCTTAATATATTTTAATTCAGGTGGTGTTGGATAACCATTGGAAGGTTTACTTTCCCATGAATCTCCCCAAACATCCAAACTATCTGAAAAAATAAACTCATATAAATTATCTCCCTTATAGTTAGGACCAAGTCCATTAACATAAGTTAAATAACTCATAAAATTTCTCCGTTTGGTGTAATTTTAACTTGACCTGATTTAGTTTCAAATATTAAATTCTTTTTATTGGTAATTCCAATAAATTTAGAATTTATGTTTTCTTTTACAAATTTTTCTGCAGATAATTCTTGTTCAATAGTTTCAGTCATTTTACTAACTGATTCCATAATAGTTTTAACAATAGATTTTTTCTGTAAAGTTTTTTGTACTTGTCTTTCTTTTTGTTCTCTAATTTCTGATTTAGAAACTTCAAAATATTTTGAAATAACTTTATCTACTTGTGATTCTCCAAAGATACTATCAAACATTGCTCCGTGATTTGAATAACCTTTTGACTTTTTAGCATCATAATCCTCATCGTAATCTTCAGAATAACGACTATCTTCATAATCTTCACCTAATTCATATCCTTCAACAGGAACATCCATATCCGCTTGAATATCCTCAACTTCACTATCGTCAGTCATATCTTCACCATTCATATCATCCTCTTGACTATAATCTTCAGTTTCGTCTTCTTCAAATTTACTCATGATATCTTCTTTATCCTCTTCAGATAATGAAGTCAAATCAAGTGCAGATAATACCATGTTAATAACGTATTTAACATCTTCAGATGTCATACCTTCTTCACCATCAAGAACTCTAATTTTTTGAGTTAATTTACCTGTTAGTTTTTGAATAGTTTTAAATGTTACTTGGTCTTCGTTTCCTTCACCACCCATGTCATCCATTGGCATTTCTTCACCACCCATGTCATCCATCGGCATTTCTTCACCACCCATGTTTTCACCACCCATGTCATCCATTGGCATTTCTTCACCACCCATGTCACCCATTGGTGATGGTGGTAATTCAGGACTTGGAACTGCTGGAGGGGCCGCAGGTAATTCTGCTGGTGGTCCCGCAGGCATTTCAGGTGCTGCTGGTTTTGGAGTTTTTAATGTGAATCTTTTTTGTTCACCATATAATGAAACACCTTCTTCGTTTTCATTAAGTCTATTTAATTCACCAGCAACAAGATTTAATCTTTTGAATGCTTGAGAATACGAAGAATAGTATTTTCTATTTTTCATAGGTTCAATATAATCCGTTTCAGATTCTGAAATGGTTTTCTTGATAATATACCCTTGTCTTTCTCTAACAATTTGATAATTATTCCCGTCAGCAAGAGAAATTGAATACTCTGAAGTGGCATTTTCGTTTATAGATTTAGGAGCTACCTCGTTAAAACGAGCAATTTCCATAATTCTATTTATCTTGTCTTGGCCTGTAAGTTTTTCACTTCCAATTGGTTTTAAGTTTGACATATTGTTTGTTATTTATTTTTTAGTTATTTAGTCCTTGGAAACCTCCAATGGTAATCCCGTTTAATTGTTGTACTGGTATTCCTTCATTATCTAAGAATACAGGGTGAGGAGCGATTCCATTTGCTGGTCCACCCTCGTTAATTGAACCTCCACTAAAGTTACCTAACATACCAACGGTATATTCATATTGTTGGTTAGCAGAGAATCCTGTAAACCAATATGTTGGTGTTGGTGTTGGTGTAACCGATGCAGTTCCTGTAGGTGTTGGAGTTTTAGTTGGTGTAGGTGTAACCGATGCAGTTCCTGTTTGAGTTGGAGTTGAGGTCGGTGTTTTAGTTGGTGTAGGTGTAACCGATGCAGTTCCTGTTGGAGTTCCTGTTTGTGTCGGTGTTTTAGTTGGTGTTGGAGTTGACGTTACCGATGCTGTCCCTGTTTGGGTTTGAGTAGGTGTTTGGGTTTGAGTAGGTGTTTGAGTTAGTGTAACTGCCGCAGTTCCTGTTTGTGTTGGAGTTTTAGTTGTAGTTACTGATGGTGTTGGTGTATTACTTGATGTATTAGTTGGTGTTACTGTTGGTGTTGGTGTTGGTAATGGGCATGAACCAATAGAAACATAATAACCATCTCCTTGAATTATAATTACTTCCGTTGCACATGTTGTAAGTGTTTGAAATGCTTGAACTTGTACTTGGAATGGGAATCCATCACAATTTTTACCTACAAATGTTGTGTCAGTAGAACCGCCATATAACTGATATGTTTTACATACACCAGGTGTATTACTTGGTGTTGGTGTATTTGTTGGAGTTTGAGTTTGTGTTGAAGTGTTGGTAGGAGTGGCGGTATTAGTTGTAGTATTAGTAGGAGTGGCGGTATTAGTTGGAGTTTTAGTTACTGTTGGTGTATTAGTTGGGGTTGAGGTATTAGTTGGAGTTACCCCTCCACTACTTGCGGTATTAGTAGGAGTCGCAGTATTAGTTGGGGTTTGAGTTTGAGTTGCAGTATTAGTTGGTGTATTTGTTGCCGTAGTAGTTGGTGTATTTGTAGGCGTTGTAGTTACTGCAGGTGTACTTGTTTGAGTTTGAGTTGCAGTATTAGTTGGTGTATTTGTTGCCGTAGTAGTTGGTGTATTTGTAAGTGTATTTGTTGCCGTAGTAGTTGGTGTATTTGTAGGTGTTGTAGTTTGAGTTGGTGTTGGAGTCTCAGTATTAGTCGGCGTTTGAGTTTGGGTAGGAGTCGCAGTATTAGTAGGTGTATTTGTTGGTGTTTCAGTTGGCGTAGGAGTTGGCGTTGGGGTTGGTCCGATTTGAAGTGTTATGATATCATTTGGTAATGTGAAAATATATGTACCAACAGTAACACCTAAACTTAAATAAGTTCCGCTTGGTGGGTTATATTCTGTTGAACCACTTATTCCACTATTAGACACATAACCCGATGGTACATATAAAATCCCATTTGTACCATCAAAACCAAAAGTATTTGAACCAGCACCCGCTGAGTTACCTAAAGTAAGAGTACCGCTACCAAATGAAGTAACTCCTGATAAACCTGTGTATACATCAACAGGATATGAGCTGTTACCATCGGCAATAATTAATCTGGCTGTTGATGGGTCAATTGCATCAGGAAATGCATCAAAAGTTGGACCCGATAATCCTGTCAGATTTACAGTACCGCTACCCGATACCACAACGTTACTGCCAACTTCAAGTATAGTTATATATAAAGACATTTAATTTTTCTTAATAAATATACGATTATTGTGAATTATTTGAATATTCTTGAATTGTTCTTTCAACGGACAATTCTTTATCAGTTTCTTTATTTGCGGTATCAAACAATTTTTCAATATGACCCGACCTTCTTAAAAATTTAAAGACAAGATTTTCATAAGATAATTCACCATCTGATTCCAATCCTGACTTCCTATAATCCTTTAATTTTTCTTTAATTTTTTCCAAATCTTTACCCTCGTCAATTGCGGTATCAATCTTTTCTGTCCAACATTCAATCTTTTTTGTTAAGACTTCTTTATCGACATTATTTTTGAATTTTTTTGGTTCAGATATCCATTCATTATTCATAACGGAATATACTCCCGAACTATAATGAGATTCTTCAACATCTTGAGCATATAGTTCAACATCATATCCAAATATTCGAATATCATGTTTATCATTAAAAACTTGTTTTTTTAAATTGAACAATTCCTTATATAGTTCTGATTGATTTTCATATTGTTGTAAATCAACAATTACGTGTAAATCAAAATCTGAAAACTCGGACCAATTGTAATTAGCCAATGAACCCGTTAGATGAATATCTTCAACAAAAACCTCATCACCCAAATAATCAATAAACTTTTCTGCAATGAGCATAAGAGCCTTTCTGACCTTTGGTATCATAACCGCATTGTCAGGATTTTTTGGATTTTCCCAAACTTTCGGATTTAAAGTATCTTTAACCGAAAAACTATTAAGGATTTTTTGAAAATTGTTCATCCTTAATAAATAGTCCGCTAATTAAACTTTTTTGTATGAATATTGTTTTGCGATGTCGGTAGTGAAAAATTTACCTTGAGATTCTGCCAATCTGAACTTTGTATAGACTTGGTGAGGTACGTTGTTGTACTTGTATTTGGCTCCGTTATTGAATTCTACGACTAAGTCTTTTGATTCTGTGTCGTATTCACTTGATTTAATATTTGAAGATTTAATTTCGTTTTTAATCTTCGTCCCATCGATTACTTCTTTAATTATTCCCATGTTCTTTAAGTGGTGTTAGTTCGTTTATCTTTTTTAGTAATGGTGTTAGATAAGCGGTTAACTCATCAAAACTCATATCAAAACCATAAGATTTTACATCACTAAGTAAAGAGTCTCTAGCATCACCAAATTTGTGAAATAATCTCATCATATTCGGAGTATATTTTGGTGGTTTTTCTAGTTGTGGTTCACTAAACCCCAACTCTTGGAAATGTTGTCTCAATTCAAGATACGTGTCAAGTATTTCTCTTAACGTAAGTGAATCTTCCAAGAACTTTTCATATGGTCTCATGATTATAAATATAAAACCCCCACCATTTGGTGAGGGTTATTATGTTAAGACTTTAATTTTTTTAATTGGTCTCTAATCTCGATGGACTTCTCAAAGTTTTGTTCTTTGATTGATTCCTTTAATTCTAGTTCAAGTTTTTCAATTTCTTCTTTATTGGTTCCCAAGTTTTTTATTTGGTCTCTTAACTTGACAGCTTGTTCAAAATCTTCCATCTCAATCGCTCTTTCAAGTTTAATCTTAAGAAATTCTTCTTTACCCATTTCTTTTGAATTATCATTATTCAAATCCGATAAATCTAATACCTTTACATAACGGGTGTATTTGTAATTCCCATCAGGAGATTCAAAAGTATTGGTTGTCCAATCTTGTTTATTGAAATCTTCCATCATTTTTTCATAACGAGCCATCAGGTCGTCAAAGTTAAAATTGTTTCTTCTGTTTCCGAACATAGTTTTTTTTGTTTTATTTAAATTTATTAATTATCTTTGTACTTGTCAAGTATCATACCGATGATAAATATAGGGTATAATTTTAAATAGAACATGACATAATGTCAGGTTAAAAAAATTATCATGACAATTTGTCAAAATATTTGGTTATGTATGAAATTTGACGTTAATTTGTAAAACAATTAAAAACATATGAACGACTTAATGGACGACGACGACAAAATGATGAACAAAAAATCTAAATCATCTGCAGAATCAAACACACCTGTGTTAGATAATTTCAGTAGAGATTTAATGAAACTAGCAGAAGCTGGTAAACTTGACCCCGTTATTGGTCGTGACAGAGAAATCTTAAGGATTGCTCAAATCCTTTCTCGTAGAAAGAAAAATAACCCGATTATCCTTGGAGAACCTGGTTGTGGTAAGACAGCATTAGTTGAAGGATTGGCAATTAAAATCGTAAACGGTGATTGTCCTCGTAACTTGGTTGACAAACGTATCGTCAATCTTGACTTAACTTCAGTAGTTGCTGGTACAAAGTATCGTGGACAATTTGAGGAACGAATGAAGGTGATTATCGAAGAACTTCAAGCAAACCCAAACATCATCGTATTCATCGATGAAATTCACACATTGGTTGGTTCAGGAAACTCTTCAGGTTCAATGGACGGTTCAAACATCTTTAAACCCGCATTGGCACGTGGGGAAGTTCAATGTATCGGAGCAACTACATTAGATGAGTTCCGTAAAAACATTGAAAAAGATGGAGCATTGGAACGTCGTTTCCAAAAGGTAATTGTTGAGCCATCATCAGTTGAAGAAACTATCCAAATCCTTAAGAATGTTCGTGACAAATACGAAGATTTCCACAAGGTGAATTACAGCGATGAGGTAATCGAGACTTGTGTTAAGTTGGCAGACCGTTATATTACGGACCGTGAGTTCCCTGATAAAGCGTTTGACATCTTGGATGAGGTTGGAGCAAGAATGCAGACCGAGTTAAAAACACCTGAAGTAATTGAGGATTTGAAGAAAAAAGCTACAGAGATTAAACTTCAAAAAATGGAGGTAGTTAAAAAACAAAACTACGAAGAAGCTGCAGAACTTCGTGACAAAGAGAAAAAGTTGTTGATGAAGTTGGACCAAGAAAAAAATAAGTTTGAAGAAAAGTTGTCCAAAGAAAAACAACTCATCTTATTGGAACATGTTTATGATGTTGTATCAAACATGACAAAAATCCCTGTAAGCAAAATGAGTGTGGATGACACCAAATCTTTGTTGGACTTGGACAAAACTTTGATTGACAAAGTTATCGGTCAAAACAATGCGGTAATTAAGATTGCAAAGGCAATCAAGAGAAATCGTTTGGGTATCAAAGACCCTA
>Ga0194059_1001077_pt1 | contig 11912 bp, 18 predicted proteins | sample SepL6211m_MetaG_FD_163426 | JGI IMG/M metagenome (GOLD analysis project Ga0194059, IMG submission 163426) | Anoxic zone freshwater microbial communities from boreal shield lake in IISD Experimental Lakes Area, Ontario, Canada - Sep2016-L626-11m | ecosystem: Environmental > Aquatic > Freshwater >... | reverse complement strand
GACGCCAATCACGGCGAGTTTACCTGCCTCGCTATCGTATTCACTATCACCTGGGTTGATGTGAACCAAATGGGCATTTAATGGGTAGCTTTTCCCGTCCACCTTCTCCTCACTGGGAGTATGAAAGTGAATTTGCAGTAAGGTGTAATCTTCGCCATTGAACTCGGCATAGCCTGCATTCGGAAGATTAATCTGAATGGTATGCCCATTATTAATGATCTTTGCACGTGAGGGCCGATAGGCAGTTTGCATAGTGGCATCTGACTTTTGTACTAGCTTTACAGGAATGTCGATCGGGGCCTGGGACTTTCCAGTCTTGCACATTAAAAAATCTGGGCTGAGATCACCCCAAAACTCTGGGCCAGTTTTACCGTCATAGCCCCAATTAACACTATCCTTGGCAAAGGATGAACCAGCGACAAAAGCAAAACAAACCGCAATGAAAGTTCTTTTCAGATTCATAAAGGTTCCCTAATGACATTTATATTGATTTACAAGGCTCACTTTACACAAGATAAAAGGGAATTTCTACGTCCAATGCTTTGGCTATATTTGCAGCTGTTTTTAAGGTTTAAATACCAGGTCCCATATTTTGGCCCCCAGTGAATATAGAATCGTTGCAAATATCAAGACAAACCCTTTGTAGCCGTTCATCCTAAGGATATATGCCAGAAATTCAATCAATTATTAACGACTTTGGACTTGTAGCCCATCCCGAAGGTGGCTTTTATAGAGAAATGTATCGCTCCAAAACCATCATTAAGGATACAAAAGGTTTGGATGGAAAGAACGCCTACACGAGCATTTACTACCTACTTGCGGGAGATGATTTCTCATCTTGGCACAGGATAAGGTCTGATGAATCTTGGTTCTTCCACCAAGGGTGCGATTTGTTAATCTACTTTATTGACAATGAAAAACACCTTCAGAGTATTCAGCTAGGCTTAACTTCGAAGATTTTGCAGGCTACTATTCCAGCGAACACTTGGTTTGCAGCAAAGCCAATAGACGGGTCTTCTTTCAGCTTAGTGAGTTGTGTTGTATCGCCTGGTTTTGAGTTTGATGATTTCGAACTGGGTGATCGTCAAACGCTTCTGGCTCAATATGGCGGCTCAGAAAAAAATATTCAAGCCCTAGAGCAGCTCACAAGAAAATAGCATTCCGCGAATAAAAAAACCACCCGAAGGTGGTTTTAGAAAACGAAATTGCGCTTTAACGACCCTGGCAATCTACCGGCATCTCAGAAATAGGCTTTTCCTTGCTGAAATCACAATTAACCCCAACCGGCGAAGATGAGCTAGCCATACAACCATTAAGAACTGCTGCTAGCAAGGCGAGAGAGATAAGGCTTAATATTTTTTTCATTCTGGCACTCCCAAAAGTTTTCATCACCGATTCTCCCATGTGGAGATTACCCATCCAACATTTAATCTATTAGCCTCCGCCAGTACAATCGGGATTTTTATCTTGTATAGGTATTCCAGTCAAACAAGTCACGCCAATTGGAGACATAGTACTTGCTCCAGCACAAGCCCCCAAAGAAACGGTTGCTCCAAACAGTAAGAAGACCAGGGTAATTTTTTTCATTCCAATATCCTTTATTCACTCGCAGGATTTAGCCAAATTATTAGGTCTAAATCTTAGAGGCTTTTCAAAAACTCATTGTAACTATTTATACCTCGGCCCAGAAGTATCCTGCTTAATTTAAACCAATTTATTCAATGCCAAGGTCAATAAAGCCCTCCTCAAATGATCTCTAAAACCCGACTAAGTGCATTGCCTTCGTAATCGGGCCGATTGCCTATCTCCTCAAAAGGGTGCCCCAGTCGATTGACCCAAAATACATCGAACCCGTACCACTTTGCCGCAAGAGCATCCCAAGCGTTGCTAGAAACAAAAAGGATTTCTTCTTTTTTGACCGGGAATGCCTTTAACAAGAGCTCATAAGCCTGCGGTGCTGTTTTAAATAAACGAATATCTTCGATAGTTACTACCTTATCCAAATAAGGCTTTAGGCCATTGCTCTCAACCACGGTATCTAACATTTCTCTACTGCCGTTAGACAAAATTGCTGTGGATACTCCCTTTTCTTTAATGTGCTTAAGTACATTTAGGCTGTCGTTAAAACTAGTGAGCTTGGCATACTGATCCATAAGACGCGTTTCGTAGTCTGAACTTAGATTTAAATTCATTCGTTTACAAACATAGCGCAGGGAACGAATGGTGAGCTCCCAAAACGGGAGATAATATTTGCTTCCGTTTGGATCTGGATCGCTCATCGTCACTAGTCGGGTGTACTCAATTTGACGATCACGCCACATCAAGGCAAATGCCTGACCATGCCCAGGGAATAACTCTTCTGCCAATTGGCCCATGGAATACACATCAAACAATGTGCCATAGGCATCAAAAGCGACTAGCTTATACATGCCGTCTCCTTCTTTTTATTATGAACTTGTATTGTCGTTTAAATCGACGCTCAATCAATGTAGGCACGAAAACTGGGGAGCCCTTTTAATCTGCATTGTTTCATTTCTTAAAGGGGATGGGGGGAATGCCACACCCATTAATAAAACTTCCCCCTACAAGCCAAAGTAAAAAACCACCTGCGGGTGGTTTTGGTATTTCTTGATGATCTAGGGTGAAACTGCCCAAGGACCAGAATTTTTAATCCAAATTACTTATCGAGCTTAACAGTAACACCGCTAGCACTGAGGTTCAATTGCAAACCCTCGGAGGTGCTTGTCAAACGCATAATGACGCCATTCTCATTCTTAAGAATTGTTCCTCCAACGCCGCCGCCCAAAGTAATGCTGCTCTCGAGTTTAGTAAATGTGCCGGGAAACTTAGACAATTCAGCTAAGTCATAAACCTCTCCGCTTGCCGATAACTTAGAAACACCGACATTAGCCCCAAGACTCATGCCGCTAATTTTGAATGGGTATTTTTTACCTTGGTAGGTGAGTACGCCACCGCCAGTGCTACCGCCCACAATTAAAGCAAACTGAGTTTCATTAATACTTACTGTACCTGCCGGCTTTTTAGGAGCATCTGCCGCGCTAGCTCCAAAACTCAAAATAGATAAGCCCAAAATTAGAAACGAAAGAATTTTACGAATACTAGTCATTTAACTTCTCCATTGGTTGTAGCCTCTGAACAACTTGACTACGAATTTAGCAATATTGCTCGTTTGAGCTTACTCCGGTTGCCTGAACAACACAAATAAAGGCTATTTCATGGAAGTTTTAGTGTTTGTTGATAGGCCCGCGTGAAAATCCAGCAATGATTAGGGTGCTTACGTTATAGGTGCTAATTCTGCCCCAACCGGTCGCTTATAGCGGTTATAAGACCACATATATTGATGCGGCTTAGAAACTATCATCTCTTCAAAGTATTGATTCATTTCTGTGCAGGCATCGATTAGACAATCTGGAAAAGCTTGTGGCATAAGTCGACTCTTAATAATCCAGCCCTTACCCAGGCCCAACCTCTCTGCTGCAACAAAAAGAGTCGCCACATTAACTTGACGAGCCAACTTGATTGGAAATGAAGTTGTATAAGCATATTGATCAAAAAATTTAGCCCAAACTCCGTCACCGACATTGGGCACTTGATCTGCCAATATGCCAACTACCTCGCCCCTTTTTAAGGCTCGCTTAATCTGACGAACTCCGCCAATATTTGCCTCAACAAACTCCATCTGTGAGTGTTGCCGAGATTTACGCATTAACTCATTCAACCACCACTTGCGGGCCGGCCTATACATTACCGTTGCTTTCGTATACTCCGCAAAAATACGAGGCACTATTTCAAACCCTCCAAAATGTGAAGCAAGAATAATCAAGCCTTTTCCATTTTTAGATAGCTCAATAATTTGATCCAGGTTTTCTATTGTGGCCATATTGATAGAGGCCTGTGGATGCTTCCAAATCCATAGAGTATCCGCAAACATCATCCCAGATTCTGCCGCCACTCTCCATGGGGTTAATTTAAATCCACAATAATTTGCGGCGCTCTGATGATTTTTATTTAAGCGCGACCGATACTTAGGGGAGCACAAGTAAATCAAAAGCCCTATGCCAGCCCCAGCAAGCTGAAGGATTGCCAAGGGAAGTGAGCTAAAGAGGCACAGTATGAAATATAACATTGGACATTCTAGACCCTATTAACGAAAAAACCACCCGAAGGTGGTTTTAGTGCGTCTGGGTGGCTTGAGGCGGTATCAAGCAGGGCAAGGGAGGCTTAATGTTGCTTTCAAGAGCACGGCCATTTTTTTGCCATCGCATCAAAGACAAGAGAGGCAAAAGCTTCGCTCATTCTATTTGGTTGCGTGGCAACATAATCACTCACCACTTGGGCGCGCCCTTTAATATCGATATTTTGTGGCACACAAATTTTTTTGTCGTAATTGGCATTATCTTCAACTCCTAAAATAATCCCAATACATAACCCTTGATTAAAATCATCTTCTTTTGCTTTACCTTCTGCTATCTCATTACATACCAACTTGAATCTAGCCGTGCTTAGATCGGGCATGCTATTCATATTAAATTCTCCAAAAGCCCACAAGGGACTCACATAAAACAAAGCAAGGATTAGGGTTAAAACCTTGCTACTTAGCTTCTCATTCATATATGGAGTTTAATAAAAAACAGCCCGCAGGTGTTTTTGTATTTCTTAGTTGCCTAGAGGCCCTATCCTAATCTTGATTGCCTTTGGCTACTGAACGCATGATTCGTAATAGCTCTACATCGTGACTTGGAAGGCCATCCAGCAGGCCTAGCAAATGAGGCACATCTTTAACAATTTGGTCGCCACCATAGAACCTCAAGGCCCAATTAGGAAATAGTCTTTGATCAATTGGTTCGAATTCAATTCGGTGAAGAATCTTATGGCGATAGTCTTTCTGAATTTTTTCCCAAATGAATAGAACATCTTTTCTCCTCCCCTCAAGAATCTGTGCAAAATGGCCGTTTTCATAAAATAAGGCGCCCGTAAGCTCATGTCCCTGATTCCATTTATGGGCAACATCGAATAAATGAACTAGGCTTGACAAGCCCATATCCTGGGTTGCTTTGCTGACATAGCTCAGCTCAACTAATTGATTCGGATCGTCTGATCTCACTTTGCCCTCTCCTGCCTTCAAGATGCCTATAAAAACTAAAATCAGTTTGTTCTTTTAGTCACCAAGCTTATATGGGCAATAACCCTAAAGCCCTAAATGTAAAACCACCCGAAGGTACTTTTACTGTTTTTTGGTGGCCTGACTCGACCGGTGCAGCAGATACCTCATCCCCTATTAGCTTTTAGTTAGCTTACTTCTTCCATGTACAAAAAGCCTTTTGCCAACAAAGTTCACTACCAAAGAAATTAAAGCAGTAAAAGCGCCCGTCACAATTGCTTCTGTAGAGGCCCCGCCAAAGTGACTTGGATGCGCCATTAAATCCGCAATAAAGCACATGCCGCCGGTAATACCAGCGACTATATATTTATTGCCAAACCAGCGATGAGTAAACAGTGAAAAAATAAGAACGCCAACGCCGGTGATAAGCCCCGTCTCGGTCGCCTTTTGAAGGTGCCCAATAGTTGCCAACCAAATATTGCCCTGAACCATAACCAATAGACAGGCAGGGGTCGCTTCGCAAAACGGTGTTAGAAAAAGCTTCATTTTTTGAATCAGCATTTTGAACCCCCATCAATAGGAGAGTCCAAAGTAACATGCCCAAGCAAATCACACAAATGAAAAAACCACCCAAAGGTGGTTTTGGTGTTTCTTAGTAGACGGAGTCTGTCGTTTAAAACGACATCCATCCAATAGAAGTTATTGCGCAGATTTTGCTTTCCAGCCATCGATGCTAATAGTGCCAGCACCTGATGAGGCCAATACCAATAAGCCACCAGTTACGGCAATGTTCTTAAAGAATAGTAGCTGAGCAATAAATGCGGCGTCGGCTGGAGCGGCCCAGAACGGATGCCCAACAATGCTTGCCAGTACAGTAAAGATAGCTAAGCCGATTGCTACAAAATGCGTTTTATAGCCAAGAATCAAGGCAAGACCGCCCAAAACCTCAATGGCAATGACTATCCAAATTAAAACAGCTACCGCTGGCAATCCAAGGGATGTGAAATAGCCTGTTGTACCCTCCACACCCATTAATTTATTTAAGCCTGCTGGGAGGAACAATGCCGCAATAGCAAGGCGACCTAGGAGGTTTAATACATTTTCAAAATTCTTCATTTTTTTCCTTGTAAATAATTGATATAGAGGAGCTCTTAGAGCTTGTTATTACTAGCGTCACAAAATGGTTGATTCTTTCTTTGGCAGCAAGAACAACAGCAGTAGTGCTGGCTAGCGGATACTTCAACTGCATAAGGTGCTTTCTGAGCAATATGGGTTGATTGTGGCTCCTTTAGCTAATAAAAATGGATTTCAGGGTTTTGAGAGATTCTTCTATTTCTTTCATCTGTTTTTTTGACAGCTTTTGAAACGCCATTTCAAGATGCTCAAGATGCTCTGGAAAAGCTTTTTCGAAGATCTTTTGTCCGTTAACGGTTAGCGTCAGAAAATGACTGCGAGCATCATCGGGATTTTCCAGTATGGCAATAAATCCTTTCTGAACCATTCGCTCAACGACGCCAGTTAGTGAACTCTTAGAAATAAGCGTTTTTTCTCCCAACTGCTTATACGTGATCGGCGGCTGATTGCCTAGAGTCGCAATCACATCAAATTGAACCGGCAATAACCCCAACCCTCTGATATGGGTAGAAGAGTAGCCCTCAAATCCTTGATAAGCTCTAGCCAGCTGTTTAATAATGGGAAGAAAGTTCATATACGTACTAATATAGTTCATATATTGACCAATGTCAAACTCCGTCTCTAAACCCAATGAGTTCGTAGCGTCAAACGACATAGGCTAGCGCAAGTATAGAAAATGGATGGGGCCTTTTAAAGAAACCCGATGAATCAAGGGACATGAAAAACCACCCGAAGGTGGTTATGGTGTTTTTTGGTGGTCCGAGGGTGGAATCTACCAGGGGTGGGGATGCCCGACTCTATTTCTTAGACTTATATTTTTGGATAGCCCCTTTTAAATCCGAATACTCCTCGCAGCCAAAAGTACAGGCCTTATCTAATCTGGCCAATAGAGCCTCAGCACCAGGCAGATCATTATTAATTAACTTTAGCATCCCGTAATATTCAAGAGCACCGCGATGATTTGGGTCTATTTTTAAAGCGGCTTGATAGTACTTTTCTGCCCCCGCCAAATCGGGTGGCTGCTTCTTGCGAAGACTGTAGCCCATCAAATTATTCCAATCCGCAGAATTTATTTCATTGGCGCCTTGTAATTGCTTGATAGCCTGATCGTACTTTTCAGACTTAATACTTGTCCTTACTTCAGTTAGCCAAATTGGGTCTGACTTAACAGGCGTAGTATCTGCCGCTTGAGATGAGCCAACTATCGAAAGGAGCAATAGAACTGCCGAGAGTATTTTTTTCATTTGAATGCCTGTGGTTGATAGCCCCTCTTTTATAAACCGATTATTTAATTCGCGCTTGTGCAGAGGCTAAATGAAAAAACCACCCGAAGGTGGTTTTGGTTCGATTTTAAGGATCTGCGGCACCAGTCTAGGCTTTCTAGAAAATAGTGCGAATGGTTTTTGAGCAACAAAAAACCGCTTTGAGTAAAAACTTAAAGTGGTCAAACCCGTAGGAGCAGGAAAGCCGAGCTAATTATTTTTTTCTTAAAAAAACAGGGATAAAGACTTCATCGTTTTTGGCATTTCTTGTTGTTTCTCCAGAATGCTGTCTCCCCACATTATCCAACTCAAAATCTAAAGCTTTGGCATAAACCTCGGCATTACTTAAAGTATTTTGTGGCGCTTGTTTGAATCCCAGCAATTCACCATTTTCAATGCGAACCAGTTCATAAATTGCTAAGCCACAAGAGCCCGCAATCGCATGCAAAGTAAGGCCACGCGTCTCTCGCGCATCACGAAGATGCCTACCGATCTGCCTAAAGGATTGTATGTCTGCTAAGTTCATAAGACCCTGCATAAATTAAGGTCTCTATAGTCTTCTCCCCGGGGACACTAGTCAATTAGCCCAGAAGCTAACTAGATGGCAATTCAATCACAAACTTAGCGCCACCGCCAACAGCATCCTCATAATGGATCGAACCACTATATCTAGTAACGATATGTTTACAAAGCCATAGTCCTAGACCCATACCAGTCTGTCTGGTTGTACTCAACAACTCAAATAAATGAGATTTGAAGGCAGGGGGAACGCCTGTGCCATTATCTGAAATACTGAGATGGACTGACTCGCCAATTTTAATTGCCTCTATAGAAATTCGGCGAGCCAAGCCACCAGAATTCGCAAGGGCTTGAATTGCGTTGTTCAACAGATTTAATGTGACTTGTTCGATTTCAGAAGAATTAACCCGAATCATTAAGTCCTCATCGACTTTCAGCTGAATTTGAATATTCTTCGACTTTAGCTCTGGACCAACAATCTCCAATACTTTGGCAATCAATTCGCCCAATTGAACTTCTTGCGCGATAGAGTCGCCCTCAGTAAATATTGATCTGAGAGATTTAACGATTATTGCCGCTCTTTGGTTGTCGGCTTCCAATGAATTTAGAATCTCTTTACCCAGCTCAGGATTGAGAACTCCTTTTTCTAACTTCATCTTTAAAAACTGAATATTGAGATTAGATGCTCCAAGAGGCTGATTTAGTTCGTGAGCTATCGATGCCGACAAAGCGCCAGTAGCGGCAGTCTTATTGGCCTTCATCAGGCCGTAGATGAGTCGCTCTTTTTCTTTTAGGAGCTCAGTAATTTTTTCATTCTCTTCTTTTGTGCTCTTTAATGCATTGGCAATGTGATCCTCTTTTCTAATCTGCTTTTCTAAATAAAAACTACCAAGGGCCACATAGACCAAAATCGTACTGCCATAACCAATCCACAAAAGAGTTAAAGCTAAAGCATCTTGAGCATAGAGAAATAAATTGGTTTGGGCGCTTCCAAACAATACCCAAAGGGTTCTACAAATTTCCCCCAATAAAGTGAATGTCGTTAAAAAAATCAGCCACCTCACTAATATCGTTCGATTTGCTTTGTAATAATTTTTCAACTCCCATATTTGCCATATCAAAAATAATTCTTGAGTAATGGTGACTAAAGCCACACGATGCTTGAAGGTGCCTGGCATGACTCTCAAATAGTCATAGAGAAAGAAAATAAAGACTGGAATGAGCGATAAAAGCAAAGCCTGCATCTTAGTAAATGGGCGTTGACTCCAAGAGCGGTATAAAAATATAAGAAGAAAAACTGAAACAATAAATGAGGTGTTTGCTATTGTTAGAAAAAACTGGTGTGTCCACAAGGCAATGCCAAAGCTAAAAGATGATAAAGAAAAAATTCCCACACTTAAGGGCCAGTAGATGCTAAATCCATCGCCACCATTAGCTCGATATTGATATAGGGCGCTTAAAAATAATCCCCCACTAATTAGCGAAAAAACAATAAAAAAAATTTGGTTGGCTATTTCCATAATCTAAATAGTACTAAAGATTGCTAACAATGTCGTTTTAAACAACATTGACCAACACAAGGATTTCAAATGATTTATCCTTTTAAAGAACGCTTCATTCTAGGGATACCCAAGACTAATGGCCTCTCTAATCCTGTCAAGCCCCAAAAGAAAATAGCCCAACAAGTGGGCTATTGTGTTTCTTGGTGGCCCGGGGCGGAATCGACCAGAGCGCAGGATGTTTAATCCTGCCTCTAGACTGTCGCTTTAAAAGACAATTTACTCTTGATCAATGTTAACAAATTTGTTAACATATTCAGATGAGCTATTCCATCCTTTATTACAGTGAGCAGGTTCAAGAAGACATTATGAATCTTCCCGACACGCTTCAAGCTCGTTATATTGGATTGACCACTCGAATGATTGAGCATGGGCCGAATTTAGGCTTGCCTCATACGGATTCATTTGGCGGCGGCTTATTTGAATTAAGACTTAAAGGGGCTGAAGGTATCGCCCGAGTTTTCTTTTGCACGATGGTGGAGCAGGAAATAGTCATGCTTCATAGCTTTATTAAGAAGACTCAAAAGACGCCCGAGAAAGAATTGAAGATTGCCAAAGCACGCATGAAGGAATGGAAAAAATGACAACGCAGAAGAAAACAAAAATGCTTACCCATAAACAAATGATAAGCAAGATGCTTAAAAAGCCTGCCGTAAAAGCCGCAGTCAAAGAACTTGATCGCACTGAATTTGCGATTCTTGATGAGATTCTTACGGCAAGGAAAGAGGCTGGATTAACGCAAGCGCAAGTGGCAAAAAAGATGGGAACACAAACCCCAGCTATTGCTAGATTAGAAAGCTCTCTGGCTACCGGCAAACATTCCCCAAGCCTAACTACCCTAAGAAAGTATGCGGCGGCCTTGGGCAAGAGAGTTGAGCTTCATTTAGTCTAAAAGACTCATCCGCCAGACTAAAAGAAAATGCCCCGCATAAAGCAGGGCATTTTTTGTACGACTCGACACATAGTTAACACTTTATACCGGACACATACTTTACAGTTTTTGGCATAGGAGGGACCACTCTATGCCGTGGAATGAAAGTACGAAGATGGATGAAAAGCTCAAATTTGTGTCTCGCTACCTAGATGGCGAGAAAATTACTACTCTTTGCCAGGAATTTGGAATCTCTAGGGTGACTGGCCATAAGATCATTGATCGCTATAAAGACAGTGGTTTAGAAGCATTTACGGATCGATCTCGACGACCATTTCGGCAAGCCAACCGCTTGCCCTTCCAGGTTGAGCAATTGATCGTGAACCTGAAAAAAGAGTTCCCGACCTGGGGCGCTCCTAAACTGCGAGACCGAATCCATACCCACTATCCCGATTTGGTTTTGCCAGCCAAGAGTACGGTGCACGCAGTTCTGGATCGCCATGGTTTAGTCAAAAAGAAAAGGCGCCGGTATGGCAAGCTTGAAGGTACCGCATTAAGCAATACTCAATCCCCTAATGCCCTATGGTGTGTGGATTACAAAGGGGAGTTTATGCTCGGCAATAAGCAGTATTGCTATCCCTTAACGGTCACCGACTATGCCTCGCGCTTCCTCATTTGCTGTGAAGGTTTAGAGAGTACTCGTGAAGCGCAGGCTTTTACCGTCTTTGAACAACTCTTTAAGGAGTATGGGCTGCCTGGGAGTATCCGCTCAGACAACGGCGTACCTTTTGCCTGCGCTAATGCGCTCTATGGCTTAAGTAGTCTATCGGTGTGGTGGCTTCGCTTAGGGATTGGGATTGAGCGCATTAAGCCCGGCAATCCTCAGCAAAATGGACGACATGAACGCATGCATTTAACACTCAAGCAAGCGACGACTAAACCCCCTGCCAAAACACTGTTGCAACAACAAGATAAGTTTGAAGACTTTATCTACGAGTACAACTATGAAAGGCCTCATCAAGCATTAGAGATGAAAAAACCGGCACAGCTCTATACCCCCTCGACTCGAAAATATGAAGGGCTACCAGATGTCAGTTACCCCTTCCACGATAAGACAGTGACCGTGACTAACTGCGGACGCATCTGCTTAGGTGGTAAGAAGATTCACTTTAGTACGGTGTTCGCTGGTCATGACGTGGGCTTACGACAAGTCGAAGAAGACGTGTGGTTAGTGAGCTTTATGGATTACGATATGGCTTACTTTGATATGGAGTCTTCTCGGGTACAAGCCCTAGAAAACCCATTTGGTCCCAAAGTATTGGGGATGTGATTGGTAAAGGTGTAAACCATGTGATCGGTACCGGACGTAAAGCATGTGTCCGGTACGTACCTATTCTATATGGTGGGTCGGGCGGGATTCGAACCCACGACCAACGGATTAAAAG
>Ga0194059_1001076_pt1 | contig 11918 bp, 5 predicted proteins | sample SepL6211m_MetaG_FD_163426 | JGI IMG/M metagenome (GOLD analysis project Ga0194059, IMG submission 163426) | Anoxic zone freshwater microbial communities from boreal shield lake in IISD Experimental Lakes Area, Ontario, Canada - Sep2016-L626-11m | ecosystem: Environmental > Aquatic > Freshwater >... | reverse complement strand
CTAGACCATTAGCTGCTAAGCCTTCTTGTTTATCTGCCCATGGGTTTAGAGCAAGGCTTGTTGGGTTATTAAAGTCTGTTTTGTAGGTTGGGGTGATGTCGTAGAAGAGTCTGAAGTCTAGGGATTTGGTTCTGGGGGTGAGTGGTACGTGTGGGTAACCCTGTGGTAAAGGATCTGTACCTCTAACTGGATCACCGTTTGTAACTGCTGGTGTCCAATCAGCTTGAATCAATACTTTAGGATCATCTTGAGTTGAGTTATTTGGATTAAGAGCTACTAGATTGTTTTTAAGTTTATCTAATTGGTATTGACTATTGGAGTAAAAGACTCTGTTACCTGCAAGATCTTCTAATTGTATAGTTGGATTGTAGAGCCCTTCATCAGTAGTTGTTTGAATTGTAAATTCTCCTTGGAGTCTTGTTGAAGCATAGTAGTCTGCTAAGCATTGATTACTTACACCTGTGTTATTTTGGATGTTGGTTAAACTGCTAGTACCACAAGAGGCAGGAACATCCTTAAACGTCTGTTTAATTACCTTAGCGTCCTGAGCTAGAATATTACCAGATAAAACTGGTTCATCAGTTCGAATATCAAATTGGACTGGAGAAGAGTTTGTCCATGGGTTGATAGATAGTCCGTTATAGGCTGAGGTAGTTTTGGTTTGTACCCATTGGATTTGAGGGTTTGTAGTATCTAGGATGATTTTATTGTCTTGTAAGGAAGCTACAGTAACCGTGCCCAAAGTTGAAGCCAGACTGACTGAGTATGTGCCATCTATTGCTGGAAGTACCGCATCTTGAGACCATAAGCCACTTGCTCCTACTGATACATCAATTGTTTGAACTACCGCACCTCCTGAGTTTTTAATTGTAAGTTTCAAAGTAGTATTTAAATCACTTGCTCCAAACAGTTTGATAGTTTTGTTGTTGGTGTAGTAGGAATTATTGACCTGATTAGCTACCTTCAAATCTGTGCACACTACTGGTGGAACTGCTGTTGGATTAGGAGTGCAAGGAACTTTGGTGTATTGCTTTTGGACTTGAAGTAGAGCAGGAGCTGCTGGGACTACTCCGTTGACTGCAAAAGATCTGGTTAGGTCTTGGAAGTTACCTCCTTTGTAGGCTCTTAGTCTGATTTCGTAAATACCCCCGGTTAGGTTTGTTGGGTAAGGGTAATTATAATTCCAATTACAACTGGTAGCTGGAGCCGTTACTGCACATTTATTAGCTAAATTGGTGCTTAGATCAGCTCCTGTCTGATTAGCTGTAAGGGTAGCTTTCTGATCTTTTTTAATAGTTAAATCCTGAAGTGGATTCCAGTTTAAATCAGTGTCAGAAAGATTGTTGATGGAGGCAATTTTGTTTGTTGGGGTTGGGGTTGTATTTGGTTGCCCCGTCACAGGATCAGTCCCAGGTAATTCATTTAAATTGGAATAATCAGCGTAGTCGATATCCAAAGCTTCTACATCCTGGCTTACCTGAGTTTGGATTTTAACAGATTTAAGAGTAGAAATATTAGTTCTTCCAGCTAGAAAATCTGCTATTTCATTAGGTGAATTCAGACCGCTTAGATCACTGGTTGTAGTAGCAGAGAGGATGTTTGTTGCTGTGTTTAATTTAACGTTGATTATACTTGAATCAGGTGTGGTATTGCCTGCACCATCAGTAGACTTAGCTCGGATTTTGAAAGTATTGGTGTTTACTGGTAGTCCGTTAACAAGAACGCTTGTTGGAAGGCTTACAATGCTACTGAAAAAGCCGCTGGTTGAAACGTTAGCTACAAAGCTTAGATCACAGTTGTTGGTATCACCAGTAACAACAGCATCTACACAAATTGTAGTCTTGACTTGGTTAGTTGTCGTGGAAATTGGAGCCTGTCCTTGCACGTTAATTACTCCTCTGCTTGTTACATAATTATCCAGTGGACTAAAGATTGCTGTTTGACCTACTAGGTTGGATTTAGCTGTTAGAGTTTGAACAGGTGTGGTAAATGTAATGTTGTCTTGAGTTACTAAATTAAAACTGTAAGTGTAAGTGCCGTCTAGTAGCCAACTTCCAATTGCTTGGGTTTGATTTGTACCTACTGCTTGATTTACTTTACCGTCAAAGACTATTGGAGTTGGAACTAAAAAGGTTGCAATACCTTGAGTAGAATAGGTTACTCCACCCCCAGGCACGCCGACAACTTGTACCCAACTATTTTTCCAAACCGTAGCTCCGGCCGCATTTTTAATTTCAAAAGTGTAACTCTTAGGTATTTGAGTGTAGTCACTGCCATCTACAATTTTAGTGGCTTTTGTAGCAAAACTAATTTGATCGTATTTAGTATCTCCATTGGGTGAAAATGTAGTCTGATTTGGTTTACTTTCTAAGTTAATTCCATATAGATCAACTAAAATTTTCAGGTCTTTGACTTTTGAGTTTGCAAAAGCGTCTGTTAGTGTAACTTTGTTTAAATTTGTACGGACGTTAATTCCAGGACCCTGACCCGCTGCTACGTAGTTATTTGCTTGATTCACTGTAATTGAAAAACTACATAGATCTAGATTTGGAGTTTGTGGATTGTTGTCGTCATCAATATTTTCATTACAGGTAATTTGAATACCATTTCCAACTGCTGATAATTTTCTCACGTTAGTTGTAACAGGTGTCGCATTTGCTCCTGAATTGACACCTTCAGGCACCATTAAAGCTCCCGTGGAATTAACATACTCTGCAGGTAAAATATTATTTTTACTTGGATCAAGAGTGATCACTAATTTTCTATCCAGGCTACTATTTATATCTGTAGAATTAAAGTTAGAAATTGTTAAAGCCTGTCCTTTCTCTGCCTTACCAGTAATCGTTGTGGCAGTAGCAGCAACTAATGAATTGTCACTAGGAGCTGAAACATCAAGATAAGTTCTACTTTTAACGATGAATTTTGTGTCCGAAGTTTGAATTTTATCGCCAACATTTGCATCACATCGATCTGCGGTAGCAATCTCTACGTGGTTGTAACTACAGGTTTGATTTCCAGCTTTATCACGTACTCGAACATCTATTAAATATTGAGCATCGGGTAAACCTTTTAGAGGCAAACTACAAGTTACTTCACTAGTTGCAGTTGTGCCATTTGCTATACAACTTAAATCTCCAGCTAGTCTTGGATTATTCTGGCTATTGGTAACGTTAACTCCATCTTTGTATAGCGGTATTACATTCCAGGTACCGTTATTACCACTAAAGCTCTGTAGTAAATTCACATCAAAACCAGCAGGGTTGATTGCAGCAACTGTGGTGGAGTAGTTCAGGTTAAACCCAGAAGCAAAAGGTTTGGCTGTAGTAACGTTATCCTTAATTTTAAATTGTAGAGTTGAATTAGGATTATTACTTCCAGTTGTTAAATTCCCAGAAGGAGAAACTGATGTAATATCTGCAGGGTTGTTTTCGTAGTTTAGTGACCAGTAGTCTACTTGATTTGGAGCTATTCCAGTTTTGGTATTGGTGTTGCCTAGACTATCCTTAGTTCTAAAACCAAATCTATTTTCTCCCTGATCTAGGTTTGGAGTAAAACTAAAATTGTTGGTAGCATTGTAGGATAGAGTTTGGTAAGCAAAACCGTTGGAGACAGTAGCCACCCCATCTAAATCCAGTTTTTGAATTTCCAGGCTACTAACATCTGTTTCAAAAGGTAGTCCACTTCCTTTGACCCCAACTTGTCCTTGGAGGGCAAAATTGTTTTTATTCGTCCAGAAGTTATTTGTTGGTTGAGATAGACTGACTTTCGGTGCTTGTCCATCCAGACCAATTAAAGAGTTACTTCCAGCTAGATTATCATTAATATTCCCAGCTTTATCAGTAGCTACAATTGAAGCTACGTAACCTGAAGAAGTTAGAGCTACTCCATTGGTATCTTTCCCGTCCCAGGTAAAGTTAACCTGGAAAAAGTTTGCTGGATCGTTTGCGGATTTTGCCGAGTCATAGGTAAATCCAAGGTAATCTGAATTACACAAAACTGGAGCTGGAGTTGCTGCAGGAGCTACTCCCACGCTTGAAAGCTGACACTGATTTAAAGTTCGAACTACACTGCCATTTTCATCTTTAATTTGAACTATGATATTACCTAAATTCTTTTCTGAGACTTGAGCAGTGATGACTATATTTTGAACTGTGCCTGGAGCGAATCTGTTTGGGGTGGAGGTGGCAGCTTTTACCAAGGGTTTAAAACTATCAGCAACCGTGGTAAAGGTAGGCGACCAAGCTGAGATATTCCCAGTACCAGCAGTTTTATCACTGGCTTTGACCCTAACGTAATAGGTTTTATCGACTTCATTGGCCCCAACGCTCAGACCACCGACTAGCTGATTTGGATTAGCTGTCCAGGCTTGATTGCTATTTACTAGATCAGTAAAGTTTGAGTCTCTAGCTACTTGAGTGTAATAGGAAATCTCACTAGTTGGGTTAATTCTTTTAAAAGTACTTTCAATTTCAAATTTTTGGTTATTGTTGTTTACGTCACAATTTGCTAGGATAAAGTTTTGTCCAAGAGTAGTAGAATTGTTGGAATCTATACAGACTGCAGGGTTGGAAACTAGCTGAATTTGAACTGGTGAAGCGGTACCTGGCACTAGTGGTTTTAAATTCCATTTTTGATTATCGCCGCCATGACAATTAAAGAGATAAGGATTGTTACCTGGCTGAGAATACACAGCATCTAAACATCTCGAGGTGTAACCAATTCTTAATTCTTTGGCTGTGGTGTATGTCCATTTTTGGCCTAATAAATCGTTTGAGCTATTGAAACTTGCGATATTGTTGGCATTAACATCGTTGCCGCCATCCATTGATCTATCACTTCCTACCTGCTTAATTCTAAGCACCTCTACTTTTTCAATATTCCATCTTTGTTTGATGCTGTAATCACAAACAGCTAAAGCGTCAGCTGCACCGTCAACTGAATTGTAACCATTTAATTCAATACACAGATTTGTAGTTGCCTGTTTAATTTGCCCAGCTGAGGTTAGATCCCATTTTTGGTTATCACCTCCATGACAAGGCCAAATGTAAGGAATATTGCCGGCCTGTGAATACACACCATCCAAACAAAATCCTAAAGCCGTTCTAATTTCTTTAGTTACTGGGCTATATGTCCAGCTTTGCTCTGACAGATTTCTGGCGGTAGTAACATAAGTTCTTGTTCCATTGTAATAGCCTGCAGTAGAAGCTACATTAGTAGTTAGATTGAATGGATAATACCCAGAATCTAAAGAGTTAAGATTAAATTGTTGTTTAACATCATTAATATCACAAGTAGCTAGTAACATTCTACTACCAACCTGAGTTTTTCCATTTTCAGATTTCAAACATAGACTAGAGCCAATATTTTTAATCAAACCGTTTTCAATAAAAATCCATTTTTGTTTAGTTGTATTATTACAATCAAATAGAATCACTGATGAGCCTACAGTTTGTAAATTAGAATCCAAACATCTTCCAGCTCCATTTAAGGCCTTAATTTCCTGGTTTGTAGTAAGCCTCCAGATTTGTGCATTTTGAGCGGTATCTTTAAAACTTAAAATAGTTTGTTCATTGTTACCATAACCTGAACTACCGCTAGCACCCAAGGCTATATTCTCAGTTTTAAGAGCAATTTGAGTTCCAGAATTTATCAAGTTGGAATAGTTAAACCTAATTGGATTAATGGTATTATCAGTGTAGCTACCAGTAGCGAAAGCTACCTGATTATCTTTGGAAAACTTAGGCACGCTTTGCTCAGTAGTGGCGATTGGTGGTTGGGTATCAATAACTACATTTTCTTTAGGCGTAGAAGGGTAAGAATCTAAATTGTATTGATCGCTATTAATAGCTGCAAAAGTAAATCTACCATTTTGAACATTTTGGCTTGTTGTAATAGGTACACACCCTGGGCCAAACTTAGGTGTTTGGTCGATATAGTTGTAGTGTGGAGCAGTTACATTCTCCTTTTGTACAATTCTCATGTAAGCAGCATTGCAATCTCCATCTCCATCATTAAATGTTAGACACTCTCAAATTCAAACTCATTAAACGATCGCATTTACCCGTTACTGGGCTAACTGAAAGATCGCACTTACCATTAATTTCATCATTACTGTTTGGAGATTCTAAATTAGGTGGTGTTGGCTGTTCATTTAGCATTACCTGTAGATATGGGCCGTAAGCACTTCCATTGCTACAAGGGTGTCCTGCTACCCAACCATCCTTACTACAAAAGGTTGCTCCACGATACAGGTTTTCATTTTCATCAGCAATTACTAAATTCACGCCCCTTCCGCCACCATTTAGGTTATCACGAACGAGCTGACCAATATCACTGCTCCAATCATCAGTCCCACAACCTTCCCACCAGCAATTTGTATTACCTGCCCAAATACTTCCCCTCCATTCAGCAATACATGGCTGACTATTCCAAGTAACTCCCCATTCATTAAAGCCACAAGCGTTGAAAATATTCATTCTAAAGCCTCCCCCATAGGTAGAATACTGCCTGAGTCTGAAATTAGCCCAGACCACATTAGCTGCCACCCTAGCTTCGGCTGGAATATTGAAAGTAATAGCAGTTCTGGTACTCCACAAAGGATAACAGTAAGCAGTTCCATTGTTAATACAAGGATAGCCTCCCACAGCTAAATGAAAACTATTATTTGACCCTCTAGGTGAATTTGGATCTCTCTGATTGTAAAAGCTATCTGCTGCGGTGTAGTTGCCTCCTATCAATCTAGGATCAATAATTACAGGAAATTGTCTTTTAGAGTCGCTTAAATACGACTGATCTGGATAAATGGTGTAAGTCTTGCCATCACTACTAATTTTAAAACTGTCGGCTTTAATACCACTTACTTGGCTGGTTGAATTAGAACTCGAACCCGCTTCATAACTAAAAGGAGCGGCAACTTTAAGATCGGTAGCCCCTGATAAAGCTAGACTGTCTTGAGTATCAGCTATATTGTTGATTTTATCGATCTCGTCTTGGACTTTGGCTTTATTTTTAGAGTCTACTTTACCCTTACTAAACTTATCTTTCAAATCCTTTAGAGCTTGTTGCTTGCCCGCAACCAAATCGCCTTTCTGATTTTCTAAAAGTGCATCGTTAAACTCTTGCTGTTGACTAGCAGTCAAACTTTTAACACCTGACTTTGGATCTTCTAGTTTTTTTGCATCTCCAGTTGCAGCAGCTTTAACTAAGTCTTTGACTTTCTGACTTTTGGTGCTAATCCCAGAATCAATCTTGGTTTTTGTCTTTGCCAAAGAATCTATTTGATCTTGTACATCACCAGCTGTAATTTCTTCAGAATTTGTGGCTTTTTTAGTTAGATTTTTCTTGTTCTTAGAGGTTAAGTCTTTATCCACATCATCATTAATAGCTGCATCCAAAGTATTAGATTTAGATAATTTCTTATCACCAGTATCCAGAGTAAATTCAATTTTACTTAAATCATTTTTAATCGCTTCTTTGTTTTTTAAAATGAATGCTTTAGATACTCCATCATTATCAACTTTGTATTGTAAATCTACATTAGGTAAAACCTCACTGTAAATGATACTACTACCATCAATTTTAACAGAATTTACATTAAAGTTTAAACCACCCCCGGCAATAGTTACTTTTAAAATAGTTACTTTTACTCCTTGATCATTTTCAAACTTCCAACCCTGATTTGGATTAGCTGGAAAGTAGGCTTTAAAATCATTTCCCGTATTCACGAACTTGTAACCTTCATTTTTTCGCTTAGAATCATTTGAATCCAACTCTTTAATCGTATTATCAATATTTTTAAACTTACCTTCACTGTCTTTGTATTTAACTTTGTCTGTATAGCTACAGAGCATTGTGTTAAATAGTTCTGGGTTTTTGGCGTGACTTGCTCCTTTTGGAAGAGCTACGGCCGAATTCTTTGGTACCCAGAAAAACTTATTGTTGTTATCCCCTCTGGAAATGTCTTCTTCCCAGCCGACAGGATTTGTACAGCTAGCTACGTTATCTTCAGGTTTGGCTGAAACAGAGTCGCATGAAGGAGCTTTGGCAGAGGCTGATTGAGTTGTAGAATTTGGTCCTTTGATTGACCAGGTTACAAACTGATCACATTTAAGATCCACTCTAAATGTATTTACCTGTGTCCCAGGTTTAAAAGTTTCTACAACGTTTGAACCAGTCGAAATATCTACAGGAGCTAGAAAGTTGTCACTACCAGCAGGCACAGTAATCGGATTAGAAGTTAAATTAGTGTAACCAAAACCCGCACTGTAAACTGCAGCTTTAGGATCACTAGAGCCAGAACCGTCTTTTTTATCTAGGCTATTTAAAGTTGCCAGCAGCACTGGTGCTTTATTAGCTGCAAAGGCTGTGACTGAAAAAGATACTAAAACTTGAGCTAAAAGTGTAAAAGCAAGTATACTTTTGATGATAACTGGGTGGTGTTTCATAACAGAGATAAAAAATTGTAGCAAAAATTAAAACATATCTCCATGTAACACAAAAATACAATTGTCAAATAAATATTAACGAGTTTAGGTTTGTTATTGAAGTTGGGTTAAAATACTGCTAAGATAGGACTTGCGCGATAGTTTTAAGGTAAGTTAGTCCTAGTATTCTAAGCGACTCTACCCGTGAATTTTCCAGTAAACCCAAAAAACTTTTCTCCAAAAATCTCAGCGGATCAAATAGAGTATAAAATCGACTACCTAAAACTTTTGAGGCCAAATTAATTTCTTTATAAATTAAGTGCTTAAGATTACTGTTGAGTTTGATAATGTCCTCAGGTTGCAAATTTTTAAAAGTTATAATTTTAGCCTGTTTTTGGTAAAAACCAATCGCCAGCGTCGGCCATATAGACCTTGGGATATTACGACGCAAAAATAAGTTAGCCAGTTCTTGTTTATCCAGCACCCTACTTTCTACTTTTTCAATCTCTAATTTACTCTTCAAACTCTGGTCTAAAATTTGCTCTGTCAGACTCGCCAGATCAGGGCGTAAAATAATTTGATTTGTATTTAGCTCAAAGTCCTGATTTAGGCTCACCCCTTTGAAGACCAGCCCATATAACTCCTGATTTAATTTACTAAGTTCCCAGGTGTGAAATTCCCCGAGTTCCAAGCTAGCTAAAATCTCACCTCCCAGAAAGTCTTTCAGAAACTGTCGATTCTGTTTTAAGCAGTTTTCAAAACAGAGTTTTTTACTTTCCAGTTCAGCTGGGGTGGCTACAAATTTGGTGTGGGGCATATTAAAATTAACTTGAATAAAAAAACTTTGACATCACCACAAATTTAGCACTTGTTGGTGGTGTTGTACTTTTGAGTTGCAATTTTAAGGATCAACTTGTACAATTTAAGTTTAAACGATTTAGACAGCCCTTTACTTAAATAGATACTTAATTCTAGCTCTTTAAGTTTTTGGGTTAGGATCTGAAAACTCGACATAAATTGTATTAGTGTTTAAAAAAAGCAACACAAAGCTATAATCAATTTACTGATAAAAAGTTGCTGAGATCTTTACTGATTTAAAATATGGAAACAAAATCAATTTAAAATATACTTATAAAAACATCGGGGCAAAATATTGGGATATGTTTTATTCCAGTGGCGTGTCTAAAATTACTCAATCAGTAGATGATATGCTGGGTTTTAGCTACGCTGAAATTATATATTATTTAGATGAAAACGAAAAAAAATTTAATGTAGTAGACATTGGCCCTGGAAATGCATATCCTGTTAAAGATATTATCAATTACTTGTATAAAAACGATACTTTATCGAGATATATTGGCATAGATATTAGCCAAGAAATTAATCAGATAGCTGAAAAAAACTTAAATTCCTGGTTCCCTAAACTTGAAGTTTTAACTTATGAAAGAGATTTAGAGAGCTCAAAAATTTCAAATATTGTTTTAGGAAATAAAACTTCGGATGAAACAAACATTATTCTATATATAGGCAACACCCTTGGTAACCACGATGATAGAGTTGAAATTCTAAAGCATTTAAGATCAGGAATGACACCAGAGGATTTGATGATAACAACTTTTACGCTTGATGTTCCTGCAAATAGAGCAGTGTTAAACTATGTCAAAAGCCTAGAATCAGATCTCCACCAGGGTTGGATACCAGAAATGCTCGGAATCGATTTGAACTTGTGTGAAGTTGTTGTTGAATACAACGCCAAATTAAACTGCAAAACCAAAGGCTTCAAATTAGATAAAGACTACGATATTGAATTTAAATTACCAAATCGAACAGAAATTATCAATTTAAAAAAAGACCAAGTGATTAATACCTGGAAACATTACCTGGTAGATAGTATAAACTTTATAAACGAAGCCAGAGCCGCCAAACTAGAAGTTATAGACTTAAAGACAGACAAAACAGGCACAAACGCCATGGCCATCTGTCGAGTAAAATTGTAAGCATTCCCAACAATCCACCATCCCTTCCTCTACACCAAAAACCCTCTTACACAATGGGAGAGGGCGGGGTGAGGGGTATAAAGCCCGACTCGAAAGCTATTGCTTAAAACGACCCCACTCAAAAGTATATTTTTCATAAAATCTCATCTGCTCGTCACTCATATGAATTAAACAAGTATAGTGGGTAAAAGATAATTTGAAATTCAATTCTCCAGTCACTGACTGGATTTTTTGATAAAACTTGCGACAATCCCACAATGTCGATTTAGAAAATCCTTTGCCCAAAATAAACCAAGTCCAACTGAGAAAATTTTTGACATAATCCAATTTCTAACCTAAATTATAATCAATTTCGACATTCGTCGCTGACCTCCTAGAAATAGGAGGACAATTTTTACCTAAGTATAATTACCAGCTAAAATTAGCCATAAAGACCAATCCACCACCCCTTCCTCCAAACCAAAAACCCTCGCCCCAAGGGAGAGGGCAGGGTGAGGGGGACAAAGTGCGACTCAAATACTACGCCACAAAAATGCGAACAAACCCAACAGGTGGTGAAAAACTAATGTGGTACATCCTAAGAAATAAAAGATTTCATGGTTTAAAGTTCAGACGTCAGTATAATTTTGGTAAACATATTTTAGATTTTTATTGTGTGAGATTAAAACTAGCAATTGAAGTTGACGGACCTACCCACTTTACCCCTAAAGGCTTGGAAAAAGATAGGATTCGAAATAAATATTTGAAACAAAATGGTGCTAATGTTTATCATATTGAGCATGATAGATTGCTGGTTAATACGGATGTCGTACTTGAGGAACTAGAACTTTACCTCGGGCTAAATTCCCCTCACCCTGACCCTCCCCCTATGGGCGAGGGAGCTTAGCTCAACACCACACCCCTCTCTTCCGCACTCAACCCATAAAGCTCAAACACCAACTCATCAATCTGAAATTCCAAAAGATCTGTAGGGGACGCATTTATGCTCCCGGTGATTATGTCGTTTATTCCCTCATCTGTATTTTGTGGGCGGATAAATCCTGCCCCTACCTCACTTTTAACCTCCAAAATCCTCTCCACCAACTCCTCAATCCTCCCCGCAATCTTCTGTTTTTCAGGAGTATCTAGCAGTGGGATAGAACTAACAAATCAGCTTTTTGGACAACAGAAATAAAATGTGCTTCATATTAAGATAGCGTCTTTTTTGATTACAATTTGCTTACATGGCTACTGAAGATAAAATTAAGCTTTGCGCTCGGAGAGTTGAGACTCCACGAGTTGATTTGAGGCAGCCAGAAAATTCTGTAGGCTCTTGGCAGGAATTTACACAAAGATATGGTGAGTCTATACAAGGATCGCAAATTCAGCTTGAAAACCCCAGTACCGAAACTCCTAAAAACTTGATTAAATAGATACAAAAAAAGTAGGCTATTGGCATGGAAACTACAAAATTAACATACCAGCCTACAGACAAAGGCTTGCAAGATATTGCAATTTT
>Ga0194059_1001074_pt1 | contig 11925 bp, 8 predicted proteins | sample SepL6211m_MetaG_FD_163426 | JGI IMG/M metagenome (GOLD analysis project Ga0194059, IMG submission 163426) | Anoxic zone freshwater microbial communities from boreal shield lake in IISD Experimental Lakes Area, Ontario, Canada - Sep2016-L626-11m | ecosystem: Environmental > Aquatic > Freshwater >... | reverse complement strand
GCCCTGATTGGCGCCGGTCGTTCTACTTCCGTAGGTATTGGCTTCTACCCTAGCCTGATACCACCGAGGCTCAGTCAGTTGGACGCGCAAGGCTGTATCACCATCTTTGTCACCAGGCTCCAGCTGGCTGGACACCATAACGCCTGGAGTCTCGTTCAGAATAATGAGCGCCCTCTCAATTGCCCCAGTATTAAGAGTTTGCCCAATGGGGTTTGCATAAGTAATATATTCAGCAGTAGTTTCTTTACTAAAGCGCGTTGGCCCATTTGGGGTATCTACTATGACGCTGCTGAGCTTTGCCTCGGTCACTAAAATTTTTACAACGCCATTTGCAATTTTTTGTGGTGGCAAAATTGCTTGAACAGTAAACCCACTCTTGCGATACAGCTCAGCGACTGCATCACAAGCTTTTTGTAAATCATCAAAATTAACCGGACGCCCAAGCCAAGGCTTGAGGACTTCCTGAACACTCGCTTCAGGAAGAACGCTAACCCCTTCCAATACAAAACGTTTAACTTCAAAAGTGACTTCGTTTTGGTTTGGGGTGCTTGGACGCAACCCCTCTCGCGGACCGGGCTCTGGCAATGCCAATGGAGAAGGTAATGGCAATTGCTTTTCTAAGTTTTGCTGCAAGGCACCAGCATCCACTTGCGCTAACACACTTGGAGATTCAAGCAGACCAAAAACAGCCAGGGACAATGGCACAATTTTGAATCGAGAAAATATGGAGATTGAAGTCACAATAAAAACCCAATAAAGGAGTGCCCCCATAAAGGGCAATAGAATTTATATGTAAAGTATAAATTATATATTTTATATTATGTAGTATGTATAAATCTTATGGGTGTTTAGTCTAATACCGAGTGCAATCTGTGCCAGATAGGCGTTTACTGGGATACTACAATGGCCCTCACCAAAAAACGATTGCCTTAGTAAAGAGTCGCGCCTTGGCTTTTTCTCAAAAAACATGGGATAAAGGGATCTGAATGAGCAGTCTCTATAGTCGCCAGTTTCTCTGAGTGAACTGGGCCACCAATGTCAACTGATAACACTCGAGCATAATCAGCTGCCACACCATACAGGCTCTCAATGCTGTTGCCAAACGCAAAATGATTACCAGCTTCGAGCGCCGCAAGTTTGACCATCGTCGTTCTGCATTGATCAGCCAGTATTGCTAAATTCTGACCCTGGCCTTCTCTAGCGATTCTCAATTTTTTTCCAAGCTCTTTGGCTTTTTTAATTTGTTGTAGCGACACCATATTGAGCACTCCCGTCTCCTCCGAGAAAACTATACTAAGTAGATGCGCAAGGCTTGGCTATTGGCTCAAGGGCGTATATATAAAAAAATGAATAGATTTATGTAATTTTTCACAAAATAAGACTCTGAATAGCAAAATAAGCTCCTTTTAAACGTCTTTTGCTAAGCTAAAATTGACTATGAGCTCCATTCCAATGCCAGAAAACTCCCAATCCATTGCTTTTGACTACCCTCAGCAAGATGCTGCAGGGACAACCTGTACCGCCCAGGCTTGGGCCAAAACCCCTCCCCACCTTGCTGATACTGAAAAAGCAGTTGCGATTGCGCGCATTAAGCAGCTCTTAATAGAGAAAGATGCTGCTTTGGTGGCTCACTACTATGTCGATGGCGATATTCAGGATCTGGCGATGGAGACGGGTGGTTATGTAGCGGACTCCCTAGAGATGGCCCGTTTTGGTAAAAATCATCCCGCCAAGAATCTGATTGTTGCTGGTGTGCGGTTCATGGGCGAGTCAGCAAAGATTCTGAGTCCCGAGAAGCGCGTGTTTATGCCCGACTTAGATGCCACCTGCTCTTTAGATTTGGGTTGCGATGCCGCTGACTTTGCTGCATTTAGATCTTTGCATCCTGATCGCGTAGTAGTGGTTTATGCCAACACCAGCGCAGCTGTAAAAGCCCAAGCGGATTGGATGGTGACTAGTTCATGCGCTCTTGCCATCGTTCATCAACTCAAAGTTGAGGGTAAGAAAATTCTGTGGGCACCAGATCGTCATTTGGGCCGCTACATCCAAGAGCAAACTGGCGCAGACATGTTGCTATGGAACGGCGCCTGTATTGTTCATGATGAATTTAAAGCAGTTGAGTTACAACTTTTGAAGGCTGCGCATCCGAATGCCATGATTTTGGTGCATCCAGAATCACCGCAAGCAGTCGTTGATCTTGCGGATGTTGTGGGCTCTACCTCTGCCATGATTAAAGCAGTAGTTGAAGGCTCTGCTACTGAATATATTGTGGCGACAGATAAGGGTATCTTGCATCGCATGCGCCAACTTGCCCCCAATAAGAAACTGATTGAAGCGCCTACTGCTGGGAATAGTGCTACCTGCAAGAGCTGTGCCCACTGCCCTTGGATGGCCATGAATGGTTTACAAGGAATTTTGGATTGCCTAGAGAATGCTTCTGGCGAAATCTTTGTAGAAGAACCCACTCGAATCAAGGCGCTAGGCTGTATTGAGCGTATGCTCAATTTCACAACAAACCATCCCGACCTTCTCGCAAAAGCCCAGCACGGCTTTGTGAAGAATATTGGTGCAGCTTAAATCATAAAAAATATGTTTGATTACAACGAAACTTTAGAACAAGCCCGTCAACGCAATATTCATGACGCGCTCATGGAAGATATTGGCAAGAATGATTGGACTGCCAAGCTTGTGCCAAGCAAGTCCGTTAGCGCTCAGTTGATCGTGCGTCAAGCAGCAGTGCTGTGTGGGGTTGACTGGTTCGAAGGTACGCTCAAGAAATTAGACCCTGCCGCAACGGTCACCTGGCACTACATGGAAGGCGATATGATGGCGCCCAATACCAAGGTCTGCGATATCACAGCCGATTCAAGAGCCCTACTCTCTGCTGAGCGCCCTTGCATTAACTTCCTACAAACATTGTCTTGGACTGCCAGCATTACCCGTCAGCACGTTGAGGCGATTGCAGGGGCAAGCCCCAACCCTAAAGGTTGCGCCGTGCTCGATACGCGCAAGACCATTCCAGGTTTGCGTCAAGCACAAAAGTATGCGGTTCGAGTTGGCGGCGGTCAAAATCAGCGTCTCGCACTATGGCATGGCATTCTGATTAAAGAAAATCACATTGCTGCTGCAGGTGGTATAGCCGCTGCACTCAAAGCTGCGGCAGATCTACATTCTGAAGTGGATATTCAGATTGAAGTTGAAAACTTTACTGAATTAGAGCAAGCATTAAATGCTGGTGCAAAAAGTATCCTCATTGATAACTTCACTACCGAGCAAATGAAACAAGCTGTAGCCTTTACTAATGGCCGCGCTTTACTAGAAGCATCAGGTGGGATCAACCTAGATCAAATGCGTGCCATTGCATCTACCGGTGTTGATCGCATCTCGCTTGGCAAGTTAACTAAAGATATCAATGCAGTGGATTTCTCGATGAGGATTAAATGACCAATAAGAATGAATCAAAGAATATTACGCCGGTAAATGGCAGTATTTTTTTGATCTTGGGTTTTCTCCAGAGTAGCCGGCTACGCTTCAGGCTAATTCCAGGCGAGTGATTTTAGAAAAACTAAATGCTAAAGGAATTGCAATAAGCAATGCCTCATCACACCTGACAACTAAGTCTCTGGATTCTCAGAAGTACCCTCGGCCTGAGGGGTCAAGATCGTAGGATAAGAAACCGCCCAAGTGCCTGGGTAGTCACGGCTGTAGTGCAGCCCCCTGCTTTCTCTTCGCATTAAAGCTGAGCGTACGATCAACTCCGCGCACTCGAGTAAGTTACGAAGCTCAATCAGATCTCGTGTGACTTTAAAGTTAGCGTAATACTCTTGCACTTCATACCTTAGCAACTTAATGCGATGTAATGCCCGCTCCAATCGACGATTGGTTCTCACAATACCAACATAGTTCCACATCAGCGAACGCAACTCATCCCAGTTATGGGCTATCACCACTTGTTCATCCGCATCTTCTACCTGACTCTCATCCCATAGGGGAAGTTTTGGTAGGCTCGGCGTTTTCAGCTGCGAAATATCAGCAGCAGCAGCTTTACCAATCACAATGCATTCCAATAAGGAATTGCTTGCTAGGCGATTAGCGCCATGCAGGCCTGTGTAGGTTGCCTCACCCACTGCATAGAGACCCGCTAAATCAGTGCGACCTTTGAGATCCGTTACGACACCACCACAGGTGTAATGTGCTGCAGGCACTACGGGGATAGGCTCTTTAGTAATGTCTAGGCCGAGTGTCAGGCAACGCGCATAGATCATCGGAAAATGTTCTTTAATGAAAGCTTCACCCAAATGGGTAGCATCTAGATGAACATAATCTAGACCATGTTTTTTCATTTCAAAATCGATTGCTCTCGCAACAATATCGCGTGGGGCTAATTCATTGCGCTCATCATGCTCCGGCATAAAACGAGTGCCATCAGGTAGCTTTAGTAAGCCGCCTTCACCGCGCATTGCTTCGGTAATTAAGAAAGTGCGATCACTCGGGTGATACAAGCATGTCGGATGAAACTGAATAAATTCCATATTTCCTACACGGCAACCAGCGCGCCATGCCATAGCAATACCATCACCCGTAGCAGTGTCAGGATTGCTGGTGTAGCGATATACCTTGCCTACTCCACCAGTTGCCAGAACTACCGATTTAGCTTCAATCGTATCAACCCGATTATTTTTAATATCTAAGGCATAGACACCATAGCAACGATTTGGCTTAGTGCGCGCAGTCTTCGCGTCCAAATGGCGATTGGTGATGAGATCTAAAGCAATCCAATGCTCTAGTAATTGAATATTTTTATGGGATCGCGCTTTATCTAGCAACACTTCATGAATGGCCTTGCCAGTAGCATCGGCTGCGTGGGCAATTCGACGATGGCTATGACCACCTTCACGAGTCAAATGCAAACCCATTGGCCCAGCTTCATCAGCAGTAAACGGCACACCTTGGTCTACCAACCAACGTATCGCCTCTGCACTTTCTTCAGCGATGTAGCGAGCTGTTGATTCCACTACCAAACCAGCGCCAGCATCTAAGGTATCGGCAACATGAGAATCAATACTGTCATGCTCTTTATCAACCACCCCAACAATACCGCCTTGAGCCCAGGCAGTAGCGCCCTCTCCCAAAGCTCTTTTGGCCATCACAATGACTGGCTGAGTCTCAGCCATATGTAAGGCTACGGTTAATCCAGCAAGACCTGCTCCAATAATGAGAACGGGTAACTCGGCTTTTACGTCAGCGGTAGGTGATGAGGGTTTTGAACTTGCCATGCTTCATTCTAAAGGGCAATGGAGATATTAGTATTTAAGTGTTGCCATGAGTACTACGCGGTATATAAGACGTCAATTTTTGCGCTCTATATTCCGAAAAGGAAGGTAAACATTCGGCTACAAAAGTGGAAGGTAAATCTGGGTCATCCATACAGGCCCGACCTAAACGCACCCAAAATTGAATTTGATCTTCAGCGGAATAGTCGTTTTTAAGGCCGGCCAACTTAGCGGGCTCATATAACTCCTGATTCAGCCTTACAAATTTAGACGCATTAAGAAATCGAGAGCAAAGACTTCGCTTTAGCCCTTACCTCAGTAAGAACTTCCAATCTCACTTTAGTTTTAAATTTTGCTTTTCTAATTTTCCAATCCAAGGATTTAACCTGGTCGGCTAAAACAACAGACTGAACTCCATCCACCTCAACCAACACTTCAAAAGGATAGCCCTTAATTTGGGTTGTTAATGGGCAGCAAATCATGAGATTAGTTTTTTTGTTGTAGACCTCTGGCGTCAGCACAATAGCAGGACGACGACCGGCTTGCTCTCTTCCGGCCTGGGGATCAAATTCAAGCCAGACAATATCACCTGCTTCTGGCACATACTGTTTAACCATTAAAGAAGCTCTTTGCCAACTGGCTTACCAAAGTCGCACTCGCCGTGTAGGTTCTTGGTAGTAATTCCCGCCAGCAAATCATCAAGCTCATACTCCTGCTTTACCATCGGCTCAATTACAATTCGACCTTTTAGAACTTTCACGGAAACGAGTTGGTCAATATTCAAATGAGCTGACTTCATAACAGCAGCATTTAAACGCAAAGCTGGACTATTACCCCATTTTTTAATGATGGTTTGCATATAAACCTCTTTCATGAATGTATCTACATTGTATCTACATGTAATATTATAAGCAAATCAAAAATAAAAACCCCACCTCAAGGGTGGGGATAAATAAACTAAGCAAGTAGAGGTTAGGATGTAGCAATAACCTTCTGCCTTTCCGGATCGTTTGTGCCGTAGCCCACTACTGTAGCTGCTTGACCACCTTTAACAAGGTTCACAGCACAGTACTTAAACTCCGGAATCTTGCCAAATGGATCTAAAGCAGCATTGGTAATCAAGTTTGCTGCAGCTTCGTAATAGGCAAATGGAATAAAGATCACGCCACGTGGTGTGCCGTCATCTCTGCGCACATGAATCCCTACCTTGCCACGTCTTGATTGAACAGTAATCACCTCGCCAGCAGAAACGCCTAGCTGCGTCATATCTTCACCATTCATAGAAACAGTGGCCAATGGCTCAATTGCATCAAGTACGGTGGCACGGCGAGTCATACTGCCGGTATGCCAATGCTCTAGCTGACGACCCGTAATCAACACAAATGGGTAATCTGCATCTGGACGCTCGTTGGCAGGAATGATATCTGCAGGAACCAGTTTGACTTTGCCATCAGCGGTAGCAAAATGATCATCAAACACGATTGGACGACCTGGGTCTTCAGCGGATAAGCAGGGATAGGTGACGCTAGATTCTTTTTCGAGACGCTCCCAAGTAATACCATTGATCGCTGCATGCATCGCTTGACGCATTTCATCATAGACCTCTGCAACACCAGCGTCAGGACCTTGGTAGTTCCAGTTCAAGCCCATGCGTTTAGCAATCTCCTGAATAATCCACAGATCAGCCTTGGCATCACCAGGAGGATTAATCGCTTTCTTGCCCATCTGCACCATACGGTCGGTATTACTTGCCGTACCAACCTTCTCCGGCCAAGCGCTTGCTGGTAAAACGACGTCCGCTAGGAGCGCAGTTTCTGTCATGAAGATATCTTGAACAACCAGATGCTCTAAAGAAGCAAGTGCATGACGAGCATGATTCAAATCAGGATCACTCATCGCTGGGTTCTCACCCTCGATATACATACCGCGAATCTTGTCTGGATCGCTATCGGGTGCCGTGATCTTATGCATGATCTCTACTACCGTGTAGCCAGGCTTTTTATCTAACGGGGTATCCCAGAATTTTTCAAACCATGCGTGTGCTTCAGGATTGTCAACACGTTGATAGTTCGGGAACATCATCGGAATCAAGCCAGCATCACTGGCGCCTTGAACGTTGTTCTGACCACGCAATGGATGCAAGCCAGAACCAGGTTTACCAATTTGACCAGTAATACTAACCAAAGCAATTAAACAGCGCGCATTATCAGTACCGTGCACGTGCTGGCTAATACCCATGCCCCACAAAATCATCGCTGCCTTGGTGGTGGCAAACTCACGCGCTACTTCGCGCAAAGTTTCTGCTGGAATACCGCAGATTGGCGCCATCGCTTCAGGGCTATACCCCTTGATATTTTCTTTGAGGGCTTCAAAGTTATTAGCACGACTAGCAATGAAATCCCGATCAACCAAACTTTCATCAATGATCGTGTAGATCATGGCATTCAGCATTGCCACATCAGTATCAGGTTTGAATTGCATCGTGCGCCAAGCATGCTTACTAATTTCCGTCATCCGCGGGTCGCATAAAACAATTTTTGCACCACGTTTAGCAGCATTCTTGAACCAAGTTGCGGCTACTGGATGATTGGCGGTTGGATTTGATCCAATTAAGAAAATCATGCTGGAGTGCTCAACATCATTCACTTGGTTGCTGACCGCACCAGAACCGACCCCTTCAAGCAATGCAGCTACAGAAGATGCATGGCAAAGACGCGTGCAATGGTCAACGTTATTGCTACCAAAACCAGTACGGACCAACTTTTGGAATAAATAGGCCTCTTCGTTGCTACCCTTCGCAGAGCCAAAGCCAGCCAACACTTTTAAACCATGCTTGTCTTTGAGTTTCTTAAGTCCGCCGCCAGCAACTTCCAGCGCCTCTTCCCAAGTCGCTTCACGGAAGATGCTTGACCAGTCTTGTGGGTTCTGAATCGCAGTTTCATCCTTAGGAACGCCGGGCTTACGAATCAAGGGTTTTGTTAAGCGCTGTGGATTATGGATGTAATCCATACCAAAACGACCCTTAACGCAAAGACGGTTGTGGTTAGCAGGTCCATCACGGCCTTCTACGCTAACAATCTTTTCATCTTTAACGTTGTAGGTAATTTGACAACCTACACCACAGAATGGGCAAACTGAATCGACCTTACGATCGACTGTTTGCGAACCAATCAAGCCTTTTGGCATCAAAGCGCCTGTAGGGCAAGCTTGCACACACTCACCACAAGCAACGCAGGTACTATCACCCATCGGATCATTCAGATCAAACACGATCTCGCTATGGCCGCCACGCATGGCATAGCCAATCACATCATTTACCTGTTCTTCGCGGCAAGCACGGACACAGCGATTGCATTGAATGCAAGCATCCATGTTCACTGCCATCGCTGGATGGGAAATATCGCTGGCAACCTTCTCACGGCGCAATGCTTTGAGCTCTGGACGAACTGTCACATCCATCCGCGATGCCCAAGTACTTAGTTCGCCATGTTGATGTTTTTGCTCTTCTTCCTTACTGTCACCCACCCACTTGAAACCTTCATCAGGCATATCGGAGAGCAACATCTCTAAAATTAACTTCTGGCTCCTAACGGCACGTTCACTATTGGCTTTAACTTCCATGCCTGGGGTAGCGCTGCGACAGCAACTAGGCGCCAAGGTACGCTCGCCATTAATTTCAACGACGCAAGCACGGCAATTACCATCGGGACGATAGCCGTCTTTAAAACACAGGTGTGGAATATCCACGCCGTGACGTTTGGCAGCCTTGAGAATGGTTTCACCTTCGTACGAAACGATGGTTTTGCCATCAAGCTTGAACTCCACTGTTTGCAGTTCGAGCTCTTGAGGATTGGTTGGTGCGTTCATATTTATCTTATCTTTCCCTAGGCTCTATTAGGCAACTTCTTGCGGGAAATATTTTGCAATACAACGAATCGGATTTGGTGCAGCTTGACCTAGACCACAGATCGAAGCATCCACCATGACCGTTGCTAGATCTTCTAAGGTTTCTTGATCCCAAGACTTGGCTTGCATGAGTTTTGCAGCTTTACCGGTGCCAACGCGACATGGTGTGCACTGACCACAACTTTCATGTTCAAAGAAATGCATGACATTCAATGCCATATCCCTAGCTTTATCTTGATCACTAAATACCATCACAGCTGCAGAACCAATGAAGCAGCCATAGGGTTGCAAAGTATCAAAGTCCAAAGGAATCTCATTCATCGTAGCCGGCAAGATGCCGCCCGATGCACCGCCTGGTAAATAGCCGTAGAACTGGTGACCGTCTTGCATACCGCCACAATACTCATCAATGAGCTCTTGAATAGTAATACCAGCTGGTGCCAACTTCACGCCAGGGCTCTTCACACGACCACTCACGCTATAGCTACGCAATCCTTTACGATCATGACGCCCATAAGAGCTAAACCACTCTGGACCACGTTGCACAATATCGCGCACCCAGTACAAAGTTTCAAAGTTATGTTCAAGTGTTGGCCTACCGAATAAACCTACTTGGGCAATATAAGGAGGACGCATGCGTGGCTCACCACGCTTACCTTCGATACTTTCAATCATGGCGGATTCTTCACCGCAGATATAAGCACCAGCGCCACGACGCAACTCAATCGAAGGCAATTTGAATGGCGGGTTGGCTTTGAGCTTGGCTAGTTCTTTCTCAAGCAACTCACGACAACCGTGATATTCGTCGCGCAAGTAAATGTAGCAAGCATCAATACCCACCACATTTGCTGCAATTAATAAGCCCTCTAGGAAGCGATGCGGATCACGCTCTAAATAAGTCCGATCTTTAAACGTACCTGGCTCACCTTCATCAATGTTCACTGCCATCAACTTAGGCGCTACTTGATCTTTAACGATGCGCCACTTGCGCCCCGCTGGAAAGCCTGCGCCGCCTAAACCGCGTAAGCCCGAATTTTCCATCGTCTTGATGATGCTTTCACCATCCTGCTTGCCCTCAGCGATTGCTTTGGCCAAGGCATACCCACCTTTAGAGCGATAGGTTTCATAACCGACATAATCGGGGGATACTGCTTGATGCTCACCCTGCGGGGAAACGCCATGCTCTGCCAATAGCGCTGGTTCGAAATCCGCTCTATCAGTCGCCATAGGTTGAGTCGTCATCTTGTTATTTACTGCTGCAGCGACTTTTTCTGTTGTTGCGAACAGCACTGGGTATTGATGTACTACCGCTACTGGCGCCTGCTCGCAACGACCTACACAAGGCGCCGCTATGACTTTGACATTAGGATTACCTAAAATAGCAGGTAACTTTGTCAAGAGATTTTGTGCGCCGGCTAGTTCACATGACAAGCCATCGCATACGCGCACGGTGATATCAGCCACCGGATCATTACCGCGCACTACTTCAAAGTGATGATAGAAAGTAGCAACTTCATACACTTCAGCCATTGGCAAGTTCATTTCTTTTGCCAGGGCAACTAAATGGCGATCATGCAAGGCACGATATTCATCATTTAATTTGTGTAAATGTTCAATTAATAAATCACGACGGTGTGGTGCTTGCCCAATCAACTGACGCACTTCAGCCAAGGAAACGTCATCCGCTTGACGGCCTTTCAACTTACTTTTGCGACGAATGGTTTCCCTTAAGTCATCCGCAGTTGCTACAGCAACGGCTTTAACTTCTCCAGAGGGTTTTGGGTGATTCATATTTTGTAGTCTCTAATTTCTAGTCACGCTGATAAATTGCTGATTTTTAAGTATTTAGCTATACGCCTATATTTAAATACAAGGCGAGCAAAATCAACTTGTAATTTTGGGTTATTTCGATCACCAAGTCCTTGACTGCGCTCAAGGTATAAAACTAGGGTTTACCCTTGTTTATAACAGCGATGGGGATGGCTTATCGCCAGGCGGAAGTGAGTAGTCAAGCTTGCGCTCATAAACCCGGGCCTTATAGCAGTCGTTATAGCCTTGGCTGCCGATGTTCCAACCAATCGAGGTGCAATCCTGTTGCGCAGCCGACTCGATACTTCCGCAACCAGATAGAGTCAGAGCTGAAAGGATAGAAACCAAGAGAAGTGAGCGCAATTTAGTTGAATTCATGCCACAAGTCTACTTGATTTTTGGGGGAGTTCGAGGGAAAACATCCACTTGTGCAACTTTGGGTTTCACAGTAAAAATAAGCACCTATCTAATAACAAGAAATCAATAGAACTGGAGACAACAATGAAGTCATTATTCAAAAAACTCACTGCCTTAGGATTTTTGCTGGGCGCCCTGCTACTTGGCAATTCTGCCACCGCTCAAAATCAAGATGGATTTGCACCTCTTATCGATGGTGTCAGTCTTTCTGGCTGGAACATTATCGGCAATGCTAATTGGCAAATAGGTAATGGCATGATTGTGAGCGACAAGCCTGCTGGCTTCTTAGTCAGCTCTGCAAAATATAAGAACTTCATTATTCGCGCTGAATTTTGGGCAGAGTCAAATACTAATAGCGGTATTTTCATCCGCTGCCAAAACCCCAACCAAGTTACTGCCGGCAATGCTTATGAGGTCAATATTTGGGATACGCGCCCTGGACAAGAATACTCAACTGCTGCCATTGTGGATGTCGCTAAAGTAAATCCGATTCATAAAGCAGGTGGACGCTGGAATACGA
>Ga0194059_1001073_pt1 | contig 11930 bp, 17 predicted proteins | sample SepL6211m_MetaG_FD_163426 | JGI IMG/M metagenome (GOLD analysis project Ga0194059, IMG submission 163426) | Anoxic zone freshwater microbial communities from boreal shield lake in IISD Experimental Lakes Area, Ontario, Canada - Sep2016-L626-11m | ecosystem: Environmental > Aquatic > Freshwater >... | reverse complement strand
GCGTGAGAGCGTGGTGATATAGCCTCATCTGCGCCGTCAATGGCCTTTGCTATGCGCTTATATGAGTTATTAGCTTTCATTAGGCAACTATAAAGGAAAGTACCAAAGCCGCAAGGATAACTAGCAGGCAAATTGCCGGAGGAATCCAAAATGGTGCTAGTACCCAAAGCCATGACCATGCGATGAAGTGGGTCAGCTTAAGGATGATAAAAGCAAGCCCTAGCAATGCTGGAAATGATATAGAGACATTCATATATTTATACCCCTGCGGAGGAAGCGATCTCCTAGAAGACCACCTCCTCCACGGGCAGTTTTTAGACTACCTCAAGCTCTGGAGTTACTACCTCTGGAGTTGGCTCGGCTGCGGCAGCGGCAGCAAGGTCGCGGATCTTTACTCGCTCTGCGATGCCAAGGGCAATCTGTGCGGTGATGGCGACATTCTGGATGGCTCCGATTAGTTCTCGGAAGATTTGCTCAAAGGTGACTTCGGTAATATCAATTCCGGCAATCATCTCCTGTAGCGTTTGCTGTGGGGGCACGGTCTTTGGGGCTTCGGTAACACCGCCAGCACCATCAATTTCATTTACAGGAACACCAGTCTCTTGGCTAAGAGCCTCTAGCGACTCAGGGTGAATCTCGCTGGCTGGGATTTCTGATGTAGTTGTTTTGTCGGACATATGTTTGTTTTTTTGGTTTGTTTTTACTGCGGTGATTATTTCGCCTTTGGAATTTTTACCTTTGGCATACGGGCTTTCTTTGGCTTAGGCATAGCAACCTTCTTATCCTTTGGCATCTTATCCTCTCCCATTCCAGAACGGCGGGACGCTCCATCTAGTCCGATACGAATCTCAGGAGATCCCATCTTAATGGATGAGGAACTGGATTGAGCTGTTGAGTTAACAGGAGCTGGCTTTGCCGGAGCCTTTGCCGGAGTTGATACCATTGGATTTTTTTTATTGTGATGCCACATATTATTTACGGTTGGTGTACTGACGCTCCTCTAGCATGGCGTCTGCAAAGGCGTAGGCTGTTTCAGCGACAACCTCTGGCTCTCCGGCCTGCTTGTCTTTGGCAAGGGCAGATAGGGCGGCAGCGGCAAAGTAGTCGCGAATACCCATGCCGCTATTAGGCCGGACGATTGGGTTAGTCTCGTCGCCAGCGTATGCGGCTACAGGAAATGCAGGATGGTTAATAGGTTCACGACTCATAAAGTTATTTTGTTAATGCTTGCTTAGGCGGCATTTTTACCGCAGGTCGCAATTTAGGTATAAATGGGCCTAATCTGTCAAGCATGACCCATATATAATTTATGCAAGGACGATCACCGAAGTATTCTTTAGCTTTCATATTTATTTATTAGTTTCTGGTGGGCGGCAGCACCCACAGCAACCATGCGTGCGATCCGCAGATGGATCATCGGGATCTGGATGTCCGCAAGAATGCTCTGGGCAGATGCGTTCCATCATGCGTCTATCCTCTCGCCATACCTGCTCCCAGTCAGCCATGTGGTGTTTGCTTGGGTTATGTATGCAGCAATAGTTTCCTTTGCAGGCTTTCTTAGAATGGACGTTTGTTAAGATCGTATCGGATTTATGTAATTTATATTTTGCCATCTATTTATTCGTTAGCTGTTTCTGTTTGCAGAGCTTTCTCAATTTCTAATGCCTGTGACTCGCGGACATCAAGGATAAACCCCCTTAATGCATCGCAAACCACTGAGTCTTTGCCATGCCACTTTTTAAGAAAGCAATAGCGGTCATAAGCTAGGGCAAGAAGCTCTTCGCGCATATCATTCTTTCCGGCCTCGTATGGGTGTATATTTTCCATAGCTGTTTCTGTAGCGGGTTTGGTACTGGAGTCAACACTTAATTGCATTATTTGCAATGTATTGTATCAAGACGGCTAAAGTACGATGGATCTTTCTTTTGTTTGACTTCGGCTTTAGCTATCCTGATGTCTGTTAATAGCTCCTTAGCCCTAGCCAAGCTAATGTGTGGAAGCGTTGGCAAGCCGTGGGCCTCTGCCATTGCGACTTGTGACGTAAATAAGGCTTCTAACGTGCTGAGTAGGTATTGTGTGTGTTTGTTCATTTTTGTGGTCGGTAGATGAGGTGGAGTAGTGCAAATGCGATTACTAACGGAAGAGCAAATTGAAATGCGCCTTCAAAGAACCAGATGATGTTTTGTATGATCATTAGTAGGTTAATTATTACTAAATCAGGTTTGTAAATAAATCGCCTTGCGCTTTTGCGTTTTTAAGATTCTGTATTGCTTGCTTGAAATATGACTCTTTTAACTCTGCTCCTACAAATTTTCTTCTAAGTTTAAGTGAAGAATAGCCTTCTGACCCAATCCCTGTAAAAGGCGAAAAAACCGTGTCTCCTTCGTTGCTCCATAATTCAACAGCGCGTTCAATCACATCAAGCTGCAATGGGCAAATATGCCTTTCATCTTCAGAATCTCTTGCGCCATCTCGATTCAAAACGCGGCCTTGATCTACGGTCATCCAAACTGGAGAAGCTACTTCCTGCCACCAATCAACTGGGTATTTTGTTGGGTCTTTTGTGATTGGTTTTGGGTTTTCCCCTTCTTTTCGGAAAACAATCAAATAGTCGGCGCATCCAACTCGGGACATTGAAGAGTCGCTTTTTAGCGTTTTGTAAAGAAGCCCATGTGCTTTTGTGCGCTGCATTTCTGTTACCGGCGACTTCCAGATACAAATTCTGGAATGGAATAAAAATCCGGCCTTCCACATGGCGCGAATGATCTCACCGCTAAAGTCTTGGAATTGAATAGCTCCATGTTTCCATTTTGTAGAAAGTAAATCAACGCAATGGATAGCAACTTCTCGTCCAGGAACCATAATGCGATAAAGTTCATTCAATAAAATAATGAAATGATCCATGAACTCGTTAAGATCAGAACAATTACCCATATCCTGAAGATCATTTGAATAAGTAAACAAATCAGCAAATGGTGGTGAAAAGACGCTAAAGTCAATTGAATTGTCTGGAATAGTTTTGGCTACCCGAACGCAATCTCCGTGATGAAGAATCCATCCGTCTCCTGTTTCTGTTGTAATGTCTGTTTTCATGGTTAATTCTTTTTGGTTTTGATGTGTAAAAGCTAAAGATGCTGCTTTCATTTTTTCCTGCATTTCTGTGTGTTGTTTGATTTTGCGTTGAATAGTTTTTAGAATTGCACCCTCAGTGGATGCTTGAACGATATAGGCATTTACTTCTTTGGTTTGTCCAAATCGGTATGTTCTGCGGAGTGCTTGATAGAAATCCTCAAACGAATAGGAAAGCCCTACAAATGCAACATTGTGGCAATGCTGGAAATTCATTCCATAGCCACAAATCCCAGGTTTGCTAACTAGCACACGGATAGAACCGTCAAGGAATCCGTCAATTGCTCGTTCCTTGTGCTTCGTTGAATCGCTACCCTTGATCTCCACCGATCCCGTGATTACTTTCTTCAAAAGTTCGCTTTCTTCATTAGTATTGCACCAGACTAACCATGATTCATTTGAGGAATTGGCTAGTTCGGCAACTTTTGCAACACGATCATTAACTGTTTCCCTTAATTCTCGGTGCATGGTTGTTGCTGAAAGAGTAGCGTGCTTAAACAATTCATCGCTTCCTTCTGCTGCTGCATCGTCAACTTGCACAATGCAGGTCTCCATGTTAAGTTTAGGAAGCATATATCCATCATCATCAAATCCGATGTCTGATGGTTTTGAAACACAAGCTGCCCAAGATGCTACCCATGACCAGAATATAGGCTCGGCATGTTTTTTTACTCTCCAATCACCTGTATTAAAAGTATCGTTGATGAAAAACTCTGCCAGCATTTGAGCAGGAGAACAAATTCCTAAAAAGTCGGCGTGTTGTCCGAACTCTGTATAATCGTTTGGAGATGGCGTAGCTGTGCAACAAAGACGATATTGAGTATTTGCAAAGGTATCAGTGAGCTTCCTTCGGGTCTTTCCAGTAAAGTTCTTCAGGATGGAGCTTTCATCTAACACCACTCCCGAAAACCATGAGCAGTCAAAGTTATCTAGCTTCTCGTAATTGGTTATGTAGATTTGAGCTTTCTTGATGTCTTCATCCGACTCAGCAACGCTGGCAACATATCCAAACTTTAATGCTTCAGATGCCGTTTGATAGGCAACTGCCAAAGGAGTCAGAACAAGAACTGGTTTTTTAGAGTGACGGACTACCTGTGATGCCCATTCTAGTTGTTGCGCGGTCTTTCCTAGTCCGCAATCCTCAAATAAAGCAGCCCTACCTTGCTTAACTGCCCATTTTACAACATGTGATTGCCAGTCAAAAAGAGGCCCGATAATTGGCAATGGTTCAAATCCGTGCGATTCAGCGCGACGAGTTTTTCCTGCTATAAATTGATCGTAGTTCATTATTTTATGATTGCGTTGGCTAGGTCTGCGATTTCCTTAGTTTTTCCAAGGGAGTTCAGAACAAGGATCTTGCACAGGTCTTTGTGAAGTGAGTGGATCTCGGCCTGAAGGTCGATGTTGTCTTTGCGAATCTCGTCGCAGGTGCGCTCAATCTGAGCGAATTCGTAGTGTTCAGCTATTGTCATGGTATTTATTTATGGGTTGGTGGTTAGACTACGGTGGTTGATTTCCTGAGTGCGCGAAGGGCGGCGATCTTGCCTCGGATTGTAGAGTTCCAGCAATTAGCGGAAACTATGCTTGCTGATGCTCGGCGTACCCTCCAGAGGTGTTCAATGTAGCACTGGAGTCCGGCGCGAGCTTGGACGAGTTCGTCGAAGGTGAGGGTGATCTGGTAGTTCATGGATGTTTTGTGTGTGTTGGTTAATATGATTACTCGTTGCACCACCATCCGATCTCACCGCCAGCAAGGATGCGTTGCCAGACGCAAGTGGTCGTTCCATCATCTTCAATACGATCTACCCATCCGTTAGCAAACTTGCCACCCCCGACTTCGATGATGACTTTTCTGGTCAATGCTTTTTTAGCGGCGGTGGCACTGGAGAAAACTCCCACCTCGGTAGTGTGTGCTGATGCTCGGTATTGTTCTTTTTTCATTTATGTGTGTGTTGTGTGTTTTGACTACACGACCACAATAGTACCAAAGCGGCTTTACGTCAATGGATATTTGAATTATTTTTATGGGATGTAGACCTAGCGTTTATGCGGCTCTGCGGCCTGCATCTTCAAAAGCACCCTAGCGGCTACCTCTCCGAGATGCGTAATTGTGGCCTCGTCGATCTGAGGCAAAACAGCGTGTGCAACCTCATGGATCACGCACTCCTCCAAGCTACCGACCCTGCCGCTGTGCGCTGAATGAATCACGATACGATTGGTGGCGTACCTGCACACGCCATCGTCAACGACTCCGGCGGTCTTGCCAGTAAAGCCGAAACCTACGCTCCAGCGTTTGCCGTTGATCATAGCGGTGCAGACTTTGCGGAAGCTCATAGTCGCGCTAGGATAGGCTAAGAACGCGATTTGATCAAGCGGTCGAGTGAATGTGTCAGATTGCCTCCAGTAACGAGTTCTAGGGGCTTTTCGTAGCCGTGGTATTGATCCTCCAGCTCTTGGAAATCTCTAGTTGGCCTAAACTGCTCAGGCCAGATCTTGGGGATTTCCCGAAATGGGAATTTGTGAGGAGGTATTGGCTGGTTCATTTGATGTATCCTGCTTTATAGATTGCTGCCACCCTCTCCCCATATTCTGGAAAGCGTTTTACTGGCAGGCGGTGTCTGGCGCACCATTTGAGGAAATTGATTCGTTGGATTAGGTTCATATTAGAATCCAAATACTAGACCGCGAGCAATGGCGGTTGCTGGAACATCGTAACAAGTGATCGTCTGACCCATAAATTCATGTGTCGAGACATACGCAGTTTTTACAAGCTCTCCCTTGTTGTTGTATGTGCGAAAAATATCCGTGATGGTACATAAATCCTTGCGTTTGTCGCGAGTTCTGTATTGCGTTCCGATTTTGTAGATTCGTGTAATCATTGTCGTTTATGCGTAAACTGGCTTGCAAAATTTGTCATAACCGATGATGTCGCCAGCTACAGGTAAATACACGGGTGGCTCGGTGCGACGATTGACTGCATCCCAGAAGGCTGCGTGTTCAGCTTCGGTGGCAGTGCAACGGCGGCGTGTGCGAATACCTACAGCGGCGTAGTCGCGATCTATGAGAGCGTCCTGCGTCTCGTAATGAGCGATCTCAGGGCTAGAGGTTCCGACATATGGTTTTGCGAGTAGTGATGTCATTTTATTTATTGGTTGGTTGTGTGTGTTTGTTCTTACTGACTGAAGCCACAATAGTACCAAAGCCGCTTTGCGTCAATGGATATTTTGAAGATGATTCGATGCTGATAGATACAGGCTCTACAGCCTAGAATGACCTGCTCGACCAGACGATTCTAGCGTTTTCTACGCTGATCGTCGGCCTGCCTATGCGATCATTCACGGCGTTGTGAAGACGCACTCCCCATGCAAAGAAGTCTGACCAGTCAGGAGGATTGTTGCGCAAAAAGTCTTTCAAATGTTGTTCGCAAGGACATCCATCAAACGGAAGAGACAACATCCATTGCCTAAACCAGAAATCGTTTTCTGCACACAGGCTAGGATTGCGAAGACCGAATAAGTGCAGCTCTGCCCAGTACCGCGATCCTTCCTTCGTGATCCTAGCCACAGGCACTCCGCTGTTTAACTGACGCTCTACTTCGTCTCCGGCGTTCTGCACCCACTTGTCGTGGTTTTTCCAATTAATGCCCATTCCGGCAGCGACTCGGAGTTCAACCTGAGTTGCAATAGAATGCTGATCCATGTATGGCGAGCCTTCCACCTCGGCAGGCTCAGGAGCGTCAGGATGCTCTATATCCCACTTAGATACACTTTCCTCACTGATGCCAGCGTCTCGGCACATCCATGCCTCTGCGAGTTCGTGGAGAGCCACTAGGAACGCACTGTTCTCGTTGGCGTAGTCTGGAACAAAGATTTGGAGCGAGCCATCCGGCAACCAGATCCAATCTCCGCAAGTAGGGTATCTAATCGCCGCAGGGTCAATCGACTTGATTTCAATCCTCATTTGTGGGGCTAGTCTTTGAAATAGTTCAAGCCCAACTCTTCCAACTTGGCAATCTGCTCAAGGGCGATTTGTGTAGATGCCTTGGGGATTTCAATATAGTAGCCAGAAACGCCTTCAGCATTCTTAAATGCTTCCTCAATAGCGTCCTCAATAGACTCATCAGAAAGGCCAACAACGGCTCCGATTTCGGGAAGCTCTCCTTGGATTGGGGAAATGTATTCCCTATCACCAAACTTCATAGAGTTGCGGAGTTTCACAAACTCGCGCACATCAGGATCAATATTTACGGGTTGCCAGTTTCCAGCGGCCCATGAGCTATGAATAAGAACCTCCGCGCCATACTTTGCGGTAGGCTCTGGATCAACCATGATGCCGTGCGCTCCGTAATAGATGATCTCGGAGAAGTTTGCATAAACAAGCTGCCAAAGCTCGTTAGGCGGTGAAGGACTACGCATGCATCCGTCTATCATATACCCTACATGATCTTTTCCGATTCTGACTTCTGACGACATCCATCCGCGATAGCCATAGGCGGCAAAAACAGGCTCCATGCGGTCATTGAATCGACGCACAGGTTCTGGCAGGTCATTGTATTTAAGGAACTTGCCAACGTAACAAAGATCCTTCACCTCAATTCCTGCCATGAGTTGTGAAGGCTGCTTGCCATCAATAACAAATCCATCTGTGCCAACTTCAACACGATCAGGAAGGTCTTCCTCAACAGTAAACTCCATTATCTCTTTCAACGGCCCTATCTTATGCTCAATCTGATCCAGCTTCGGTTCTATGTCCCGATAATGCGTACATGAGAAGGTTTCAAACGTACCTCTCCACCTCGATAGCTTGCAATGATGGGTTTCTCCATCATGTTCTTTCAAGAAAGCGCGAAGATTATCCAGACCAACGATATGGGTATATTTGCCAACAGGAAGATCCAAGACTTTAAGGATTTCTTTACAACCCTCACGATCAAGCTCAAGACACTCACCCATCTTGCATCCCCAGACAGCCTTTCCTTGGTCTGCTAGGTACTGCTGAAGAGGCCCGTGGTTTACGTCTGGAAAGACCCAAACGTCAACCTCATCAATGTATGGGAATGGGCTTAAAACCACCTCAATCTCATCGTATCCAGTACCAATAAGAGAAGTCATAGAAGGGAACCCTGACTCCCAAGGAGTATAAACATAGACCTTCTTGAAGTCTTGAGCGAGACGGAGAGCTTGAGATAGAAACAAGCCATGATCAATAAACATACATACAGCCTCGCTAATAGGCTTCAGGTCTTCTTTGCGTGGGGTTGGTTGTGCCATAAATTATTTTCCTTTAGCTTTCGCCTTGCGCTTCACGCTATAAGCGATTGATACGGCCTGTTTGATTGGTTTTTCTGCCTTTACCTCGGCAGATACGTTTCGGTTAAAGCAGTTTTGGGACGAGCGTTCGCAAAGTGGCATAAGTAAGTAATTTATAGGTTAGTTATTAGTTGATATCAATAGTTATTGATTACACTAGATTTGCAAAGATGTCTGTGTCTTTGCTGACCTGTGGCTGTCCACCTTGTTGGATAGACTTACGCATTTCAGGAGTGATCTTGACTTTCCAGATTGGTGTTTGCTTGGTTTCCGAAGGAGTAACTTTTGCCCCCGACTCTTTAGCAGATTCGGCGGCATCTTCCGTATAGACAGTTCCCCTCCGTCCATTCGGATATTCCACTCTCCATGTAGCCTCATCAGCACGCTCTCCAACACTTCCCTCCTCTACTTTTCCTCCCCACTTCTTAACATACTTTCCAATCTCATTAGGAAGAATTTTATCGTAAAATCCCTTCATGCCTTCACCGCCTACTTTTAGGTCTTGTCCAGATAAAGTATGCCATCCCATCCCCATTCCATCAGCCCTAGAGAAATGCCCTCCTGTTGGTTGCTCTAATAGTTTTTTTGCAACTTCTTTTCCAACAAAAGATTCCAGCTTATCTGGAGTTACTCCACTTTTAGAAATAGCGCGTCCTCCATCTATTCCTCGTGCCTGCAATTCCCCGTCATTTGGTCGATAAGAAATATCTCTTACCTGCTTACTCAAGTCATATCGTCCTGCCTGCGTATCTCCGCTAGTCCATCCGATCCAATCATGTCCTTTATCAACGGCATCACGCAAGGCTCGCTTGAAAAGTTGTGTATGCCAATCTTTGCGGAATGGAGCGTCGGGAACACCTGCTATCCTACCACTTTCATTTAAGTCTGATATTTGTTTAGAAATTGCCATGCTTTGCCGTTTTAATTCTTCTCTTTCTTGCATTTCTGCGTCTGAAATAGCTCCCACCTCCCATTTTTTGCGAAGCTCTATTAGTTTGTCAGAAATGGCCTTTTCCTTTACACCAAGCTCTTTCATTTTTTCTTTTTGCGCTGGGTCTTCATACCCCTTTTCTCTTCCGGCTTGATGCCTGTCAGACTGCAATTCCTCAATAAACAGACCCTTGTTTCCCTCACTATCAGGACGCTCGTTAAGCCTCATGTGGGCTATTCTATTTACATTTACTGGATCATAAAAATCCCCATATGCGTGTCCTCTGGGGAAGTCTTTCCATCCCTCAATAGATGGGCCAACAAGGTTTATTTCTCTGTAATTTTCTCCATTAGGAATAGTATATTGACCAAACTTTGGTTGTTCTGACATTCCTGCTCCCCATAATTCAAGAGCCTCTGCTCTAGCAGTATAATGTTGCGCTTCTTTCCAAAGAGCATCTGCTTTCTTTGGGTCGGTCTTTTGCAAGTGTCTAGCTCCTCTTTCTATTTGCTCTTGTTTTGCGTAAAGCTGATCTGTTGTGCTTTTATCCCTAATGTTTTGAAGGCGCATCAGCTCTTCATAGCTTCCTTCACCATGTGTGTCATCAATAGCTCCCAATGGAGATTTTTGATTTTCTTTTTCTAGGAAAGATAGCCTTTTTTCATCTGCTGGAGACAACACTTCTTCTGGTTTTGCCCCGAACATTCTTTCCTCAAACTTCACCGCCCCCTCATTCTTGAGATAGTCCAGCACCTCCTGCTTGGTGGCATTTTTCTTGCCTTCCAAGAATCCTTCAAGATTGCTCCATTTGATTTCGTCAGGCTTTACGCCGATTCCCTTTGCAGGGTCAATGATGGCGCGAATCTGATCCACAGACGCATTATTAGGCATCTTTTCATGCAGAACATTTTGAAGCTGTGAGTAAAAACCTTTCTCTGATGTCGGGAATTGAGTAACTGGCGATGCTGCTTCTTCTAATCCCTTGTCAATCTCTTCCATAGATTTGGCAGTCATTCCTTTGTTTGGAGTAATGCCAAGTTTTCCAATTTCGGGTGCAGGGATAGCGTGTGTTGCGGCTCCGATACCCATCAGCCCTTGGGTAGCTGCTTCTGCAATCGGCTCAACCTTTTGCTGAAGCGTTGCATTGGGGTCTTTAGCGACTACATTTGCCCTTTGGCGAGCTTCTTCCATGCCTTTGAAGGCAACTGGCGCAAAAGCAGCAGAAGCAATCCTAGAGGCTGCTTGACCAGCAAACGGAATAGCTGAAGTGGCTAATCCTGCTGGAGATGCCATGAAATCAATAGTTGGTGCAACTGCTCCGTTGTAAAAACCAGCAACTATTTGCGCTGGCTTTGATTCCATTTGCGGTGCGCGGGGTACAGGCGCACGCTCTCCCATAAAATTAAAAGCATCTGAAGCTACATTAGGCTCCTTTTCTTGATTAAGTGATTCTGGTGCTCCGCCCATGATTAAAAAAGTATATCTTGGCTATTATTGGTTTGCAATCTTACTTAATTGCTCGTTTGCGACTTTAGAAAACTCTGCCCAATCTATTCCGGCATCTTTTGAGCAGTCGTACATCTTGCTATGCAAAACACCACGATTTGCATGGAATTGCTCTTCTTGACTTGTTGGAGTCTTTAGCTGTCTTGCATCTTTGGCAATTCTATACGCTTCCCTGCGGTCAACGATGCGTCCGGCAGTAGTTCCGAATCCATAAGCAGGCGATTCGCGGTCTGTAGCCTCTTTAGGAGCATTAGGATTGGCCTCTAAATGCGTTTTCCCGCTAGATATGCCACCTGTGCGCGGATTGGTATAAGTAGCTATCCTAATGCGTTCTGGCATGGCATTACGGGGCTGTCGTCTGCTGTTGTTGACCTTGCCCTTGATTCATTGCCATATTTGCAAAAAAACCAGCCCTTTGTGCAAGCGGGATTCCTACTGCATCAGCGTATTTCTTGAATGCGGATGATTTTTCGACTTGTGCCGCTGTCTGCGTAAATAATTCTGGGTTTGCTTGGCTTGCAGAAACTAGCTTTCTGAACTCTGGGGAAGTTAAGAATATGTCTGCATCAGCAAACATATCACGTTTATTTGCTTGGAATGCCCTAGTTCCGGCTCCGGCTACTGCTGAAGCGATCTCATATCCTAGACCATGCTGACCAAAGGCAGAGCTTACCAAGGATCCAGCAAATCCTCCCATCATGGCAGTTTTTGCGGCATCCCATACTTTTGTTGCCATAGATTCAGGTACATCCTTAAACGCAGAGGACGAAATCAGCCCTGTGCGAACTTCTTTCTTTAGAGCATTGTCAATGTTTTTGGAAACCTTGTAGAGATTTTCCAGATGATCGGCAGCTCCTTCTGGAAGGTTATCAACTAGCGTTTGGTATGCTTTCTTGTTGGTGTTTTTAAGCCCTTCATACCATTTGGAGTAGGTATTAAAGTTCAGCGATCCGTTTTGTGTTGCTTGTCCAAAAGCATGAGAAACACCAGAAATAGCTACCTTTTTACGCAATTCTTCGGGAAGTGCATTCATTAGGTTAACAAACTTGTCCTCA
>Ga0194059_1001070_pt1 | contig 11966 bp, 11 predicted proteins | sample SepL6211m_MetaG_FD_163426 | JGI IMG/M metagenome (GOLD analysis project Ga0194059, IMG submission 163426) | Anoxic zone freshwater microbial communities from boreal shield lake in IISD Experimental Lakes Area, Ontario, Canada - Sep2016-L626-11m | ecosystem: Environmental > Aquatic > Freshwater >... | reverse complement strand
CTTAGACTTCTACAATCATCACAGACCTCACTTAGGACTCAAGAGGGATATTGGACAATTTATCTCACCGATGCAATACCTAAAACAATATCACCCTAGGTGCCATATGTAGTGAACGGGTACAGTAACTTGACTATAAACAACCAAAGTGAGACACTTTAAAAAACCTTTTGAGAATTATTTATTAAATGTCTTACAGTGCGGTAATTGGCTATTCGTCAACCAAATTTGGGGAGTTGTGGAACAAATCACTTTCGGATCTGATTCAAGAGTCGGCGAAAATGGTTTTGGATTATACTAAAATTACTCTTGAAAATGTGGATGCTATTTTTTTCAGTAATATGCTTGCTGGGGTTTTGGAAAACAACCTTCACCTTGCCGCCAAAATTGCTGATATTTTGCAAACAAATATCCCTATTTTTAGAGTGGAATCTGCATGTTGTTCAGGTGGGATGGCTTTTCATTTAGCTCAAAACTACCTACTTGCCAACCCAAATTCGACAGTCATGGTTCTAGGTTCAGAGAAAATGACTGATTATGGGGTTGAAGACGTTACAAGTGCACTAGCTGCAGCTGCTTCAGGCGACGAACAAGAAGCTGGACTGACATTCCCAGGGCTTTACGGGATGATCGCTGAAAGATATTTAGATCAATTTAACTATACAGAAGAGAATCTTGCTCATATTGCTGTAAAAAACCATTTTCACGGAAAATTAAACAAAAATGGACATTTTCAAAACCAAATAAGTGTCAGTGACGTGATGAATAGCGGCTATGTAGCCAGACCTCTAAAAGTTTTGGATTGTTCACCAATTTCTGATGGGGCTGCAAGCATTATTTTGACCAACAAAGCTGAGTTAATCCAACAAAGACCAAAGCATATTCAAGTAGTTGCTACCGAAGTTGCTTCAGATACTATTTCTTTAAAAAATCGTGAAAGTCTAGTTTCACTCAAATCAACAAAAATTGCTGCAAAAAAAGCCTTTGATAAATCAGGTCTAACACCCAAAGATATCGGAGTAGTGGAACTTCACGATTGTTTTACAATTGCGGAAATAATTGCCTTAGAAGACTTGGGATTTTGGGAAGAAGGAAGCGGTGGCTATATGGCCCAGATGGAAACCACTAGAATAGATAAAAAAAGTGGTTTGGTTGTGAATCCATCAGGCGGTTTAAAAGCTTCAGGGCATCCTATTGGGGCTACTGGAGTCAAACAAATTGGTGAAATTTATCTACAGTTAACTGGCCAGGCTGGTGATAGGCAGGTTGAAAATTTAAAATACGGTCTAACTCATAATGTGGGCGGAAGCGGTGGCACTGCAGTTGTAAACATTTTTAAAGCAAAAAACTGAAATTATGATGACAAGTTCAATAAAAAATTGGCGAAGACAAAAAATTAGTAAGCAATTTTTGGGTAAAATTGGTAAAATTGTAACTTGGACACAAATTTTTTCAGCTGGCAACGATCATAAAACTTATAGCCCTTATTTTGTAGCAATGGTTGAGTTTACTGACGGCAGCAAAGCTTATGGACAGCTTGTAGATATACCAAACGATAGACCTCAAACTGGAGCTGCAGTTAAAGGTGTTCTTAGAAAATTACAAGAACCAACAAAAGACGAGATTGTAACATACGGACTTAAGTTTGTAATTGCATACAATTTTTAAGCTGATAAAACACACTTTAAGACTTCGCCCTTACAATCTAAAGTTACTTAAACAGCAGCCCAATATACAATCCTAAACCTGAGGTGATGGCTGAAACTAACCAGTAACTCAAAGTAATTTTATTACGAGCAAAACCCAAGGCTTCGAAATGATGATGAAGCGGTGCAGCTAGGAAAACTTTTCGTTTAAAGACTTTTTTGGAAAAAACCTGAATTATGGCTGAGCCTGAGGTTAGAAATAAAACTAAACCAGCAATTGGAAGTACATACAAAAAATCTGTAGTTATGGCCACGACACCTAAAGTCATTAATACTCCAACAGTCCCGGTATCACCCATGAAAAATTTTGCTGGTGGAATGTTAAACCATAAAAAGGCTCCAATCGAACCAGTCATAACCATCAAAAGTGTGCTGACATCGTAAAACCCTTTACTAAAAGCGAGCACAGCAAAGCACAAGTAAACAGGAATTACTACACCACCCGTGAGCCCATCAAAACCATCGATGATGCCTGTAGACCAAGTAGCTAAAAGAATAATTGTAGTTATTGGAATTATCAGCCAAGCACCATTTAAATCAAAAGGTAGACGAATTTGCGTTAGATCGAGCTTAAAATTTAAAACTGAGAAAGTATGCAAATTTACTTTAAAATGAAACCACAATCCAATAGCAATGCTGAACACTGTTACAAATCCCAGCCTCTGACTCAACCTCAAACCCCCTGCTTTATAATTGCCACCGTGTTCCATGGTTACCAATGCATCATCAATTAACCCAAGTATTGAACCAAAAAATAATGTCCCCAATGGGATAAAAGTCTCACTTCGAGAAACAAAATTTAAAAACTGTGAAAGTTTATTGGTTGGCTCGATCTTTAAAACTAACCAAAATACACCTGCAAAAACAAGTGTAGTCACCCAAATCAACAAGCCACCACCACGGGGAACCAATCTTTTATTTTCATTTTCATCATAAAACTGTTTGGTAACTACCAGATCCTCCCCCGTTGTAGCGATTTGTCGGGTATTTTTTTTCCAAAATTTTAACCAGTTTAACACCTGAATCAGACTGGTTCCCCACCACATTGCTAAAACAAAGGAAAGAGCAGTATAGGTTATAATCTTTGCGGATTCAATATAAATTAGGGAATTATCAGTCACATCAAAATCTTAACATTTCTCTTATTTGGCTAAGATTATCTTTAAGAAGCTGATTTGCAAATCCTAGAGCAACAATAACGCTTATCACAATCAATGCTGAAAGTGAAATTGCTAAAATTACTTTGACATTTTCAGGCAGGCTTCTTAATTTTTCGAGCATAGCACTTTAAAAACGATTTAGCTAAGCTTTAATTTTGTCAAAACATTTATTCCTACTTTAATTTATTTATATGCAATCCAAACAACTCAGACAGCTATTTTTAGACTTTATGAAATCTAAGGGTCATCATATTGTGCCGTCGAGCTCAATTATTCCAAAAGAAGACCCTACCCTTTTATTTGTAAACTCTGGAATGTACCCAATGATCCCCTACCTGCTTGGACAGGAACACCCCAACGGAACCAGAATTACCAATAGCCAGGTGTGCATTCGAACCATTGATATTGAAGAAGTTGGGGATAACAGGCATCTGAGTATGTTTGAAATGCTAGGTAGTTGGAGTTTGGGTGATTATTTTAAAGCTGAAACTATTAGCTGGGGCTTCGAGTTTTTAACTTCTAAAGAATGGTTGGGACTTGATCCTGAGCGATTGTTTGTTACAGTATATCGTGGACATGGTCAGGTGGAAGAAGACCAGGAGGCGATTAGTCATTGGCAGAAAGCTTTTCAAACAGTTGGTATTGAGCCAGATGTTAACGATGGCCATGTATTTGATAAAAGCAGCCTTCAACCTGACCAAAATTATTTGGCTAAAATAACCAAGCTTCCAGGTTCTGAAAATTGGTGGGGATTGCCTTACAAGGGGCCTTGTGGCCCTGATACCGAAATATTTTATCTTTTGCAAAAGCACCCAACTGATTTTCAGAAGTCTATCTTACCTGGTTTAAGCCCAGAAGAAGTCGAAAATTTTATTGAAAACGAAGTGGTTGAGATCTGGAATCATGTGTTTATGCAGTTTATTGGGGAATGGGGTGAAGGTAAAGAACCTGTAAATTTGGAACCTTTGGTTAAAAAAAATATAGACACTGGATCTGGATTTGAGAGACTATTGATGGTAATAAATGGTTTTGAAACTGTTCATCAAACCGATGTGCTGCTCCCTATCGCAGATGTAGTTAAAAAGTGGTCAACCAAATAGCCACCCTAGACTAATTTTAATATAATACTGTAAAAAAGTCATTTAGTTGACTATGCTTGGAATATTTTGTTGTTTTAAAACTTAAATATCGCCAAATATCGACTATGCAGGAAACTACAAAAAACGACGATGTTATTATCTTAGTACCTGAAGATATTAAATCAACAAAAGTATCAGAAAAAATTGAAGACAGTGAGCAAAAAGAGATTAAGTTTGAAGCTCCTGCTAAAAGAAAAAAGTTTCCCTTTGCTAAGATAATTTCTGCTATTCTAATTTTAGTAAGTTTAAGTTTACTTGGTTTTGGAAGCTATTTTGGCTTAAAAGTTTACAACACTGCCAGCAACGTTATCGTCAACGATGGTGCCAATAGTGAATGTAAAAATCTGCTCAGCCTGTCCTGCTTAAATTTACAAACCCCTTTTACACAAAAAAAAGAACTTAAACTAAAGGGTCAGGAGGAGGGCAGAACCAACATCTTGATTATTGGTGCTGATAGTGCTGCAGGATTGAGTGACACTATGATACTGTTGTCTTACTTTTGGAATGAAAAAAAGGTGGTTACTTTAAATATCCCTAGAGATACCTACGTCAACACTACTTTTCAAGGAGATGGCGGTACTTATAGAATTAACGAAAAACTAAATGCCCTCTTTCCTTATGCTGAAAACGCTTCAGATAAACCAGGTAATGGTTCGGTTGCTCTTGCAGCTTTTATAAGTACAGAGTTTAACATACCGATTCATTATTGGATAATGACTAATTTTAGAGCTTTTAAAGATGTTGTTAATGAACTTGGAGGTGTGGATGTGAATGTCGATAAAGCCTTCACTGACTGTACCTACCCAACAGATGGTTACACAGGTTATATCAGGCCTTGCCCAAGTTTTAAAGTGGGCCCAGAAAAAATGGATGGTACTAGAGCTTTAATTTATGCTAGAAGTAGACACTCTTTGGGCGATCCATTAGATTTTGCTCGCAGCCGAAGACAAAGTATACTGATTCAATCAGTGGCAAAAACTGCTAAAAGCAAAGGTATATTTGGCAATATCAACAACATTTATGCCTATCTAAAAATAATTGGGGATAATGTTAAAACCAATATTCAGTTAAACGAAATGCTCGTTGCCTACAAGGAATCCGAGTCTTTTGATTTTGATAATGGTTTTCTACGGGTTATATGGCAAGAAGGTAATGGCATCCTTTGTAGAGGAAAAGGTGAGGCTTATACTTTGATTTACTGTGGCGGACAAGTCCCAGGGACAAGCGGGAATTCTTTTGCCAAGCAAAAAGCAGTTAATTCGGTTCAAAACTTACTGTCTCTTGGGCAACCATCTCAACAGTAGCTTTTTTTGTTGGTCACAATACTTGACTAAGCTTTTGAAATTAACCTTGGTGTCTATTCACATTGAAAGATAATACTTTATGCCAGATTATATCGAAGATATTAATAAAAAGTCTGATAACCAAGAACCTACAGTCATTAGCAATATCGGTGAAACTGAGAAAGAAAAATTTTCAGAAGAAATTTCTGATGTGCAATTACCTACAAGCTTACAGACTGAAAAAGCCCAGATTAATTCAGAGCCAGAACAAATCCTTGAACCAGAAGTAGCCAAGACTAAGGCTAGTATAAAGCAAGTTAAAACCCTTGAGGCTACAAAAAAAAGGTTGTCACCCGGTAAACTGGTTTCGATTTTCCTTATTGTGGCCTCATTGGGACTAATGGCTTTTGGAGCCTATTTCGGATATAAGGTATATGGAACTGCAAACAAAGTAATTGTTAATGATGGCTCAAATTCTCAGTGTAAGGGAGTTTTTAATCTGCAATGTTTGGGTCTACCAGCAAACCCATTCAAACCTGAAGAAGTGGTCAAATTAAAAGGTCAGGATGAGGGTAGAACTAACGTTTTAGTTGTGGGTGCAGATAGTGCTGCAGGACTTAGCGACACCATGACCATTGTGTCCTATTACTGGACTGAGAAAAAAATAGTAACTTTAAATTTACCTCGAGATATTTATATAAATTCTTCTTTTCAGGGTGATGATGGAACCTATCGAATAAGTGAAAAACTAAATGCTCTATACCCATTTGCTGAACGAGCATCTAGTAAACCAGGTAATGGTGCAGCTGCCTTGGCGGCCTTTATTACAAAAGAATACGGGATACCGATTCACTATTGGGTAGTCAGTAATTTCGAGGCAGTAAAAGATATTGTAAACGAACTTGGTGGTGTGGATGTTAATGTTGACACAGCATTCACAGATTGCGAATACCCTCAGGACAATTACACTGGATTGATCAGGCCCTCTCCAAGCTTTAAAGTAGGTGTTGAACACATGGATGGAACTAGGGCTCTAATTTACTCAAGAAGCAGACATGGCACAGATGCAAGTTGTAGATTTGACATTGAAGCTGGTGATTTTGCCAGAGGCAGAAGGCAAAGCATAGTAATTCAAGCAATTGCTAAAACTGCTAAAAGTAAAGGTATTTTTGGCAATATAAATAATATTCAAACCTACTTGAGAATTTTGGGTGATAATGTGCGCACCAATATTCAGCTAAACGAAATGGTAGCTGCTTATAAACAATCCGAATCTTTTGATATTGATAACAACTTTTTACGAACCGTATGGAATGATGGTAATGGTATCCTTTGCACAGGCCCAGAATCTAACGGCGGTTATAACTTAGTCTATTGCGGAGGCCAAGTACCTGGTACAAGCGGCAACACACCAGCAAAACAAAAGGCTGTTAGCTTTGTTCAGAATTTACTCTTTCAAGCCCAGTCAACAAAACTTTTTGAGACTCAGGTAGCCTTTTTGGGAAATGGAAGTGACGATACTACTACTGCCAGATATGCTTTTATAAATAATGGTTTTGACAAGACACTCATCAACAATACCTACCCTCAAATTGTAAAAGCAACTGCAGCTAGCAAAGAAAAAATCACTGTCTATATAGCCAATGATGAACTGAGAGATTTATTCACCAAACTTCCCAACAAACCCAAATTAAACTCCATAGAAAAAACCCTACCTGAAGGTAAAAGTGTTCCCGCAAATTTTGCTGGCGCTGGTATTATAGTCTGGGTTGAAAGTATATGATGCTCAATATTTCTCATTTATCAGTTGCTTTTGAAAACAAGGAGATTTTATCTAATCTGGAATTAGGGATTGAGTCAGGTAAAATTTATATTTTAATGGGGCCGAATGGATCGGGTAAATCTACACTTGCACAGGTACTTGCCGGAAACCCAAAATTTAAAGTAACCTCAGGGCAAATTCAATATCAACCCCACTCTGAAAATCTAAACCTACTCGAACAAACCCCTGACCAAAGATCTCTAAATGGTATTTTTACCTCTTTTCAAGAACCCGTAGAAATTGCTGGAATCAAAGTTGTAACCTTTCTAAAAGAAATACTCAAAAATAGAAAGGCTCAGGATTCCAAAAAGTTTTTATCTAAATTAAAAACCTTGCAGCAAGAATTAAAACTTGAAGCTAATTTTTATCTTAGGGATCTCAATTCTGGTTTGAGTGGTGGCCAAAAGAAAAAACTGGAGCTGCTGCAAATGCTTATGCTGGAGCCAACTTTAGCCATCTTGGATGAGATTGACTCAGGTTTAGATGTGGACGCTTTAAAGCTAGTTAGTAAACATATTCAGAATTATTTAAGCCAAGATAGAAGCATAGTAATAATAACCCACAATACAGATATTTTAAAGTTTATTAAGCCTGATAGGATTCTTGTATTAATCCAAGGTAAAATAGTCGCCCATGGAGATGTAAAACTTGCTAAACAAATCCAAAAAAATGGCTTTAAGCAATTTATAGATTAAAATGTATTTAACAAAAGCTCAGTTTATAACACAAAATAGCTTTGAAGGAGCCTTTATCATTGGTGTTAATACTGAGATGGCCCTAGTCCTGGATAACGAGTTTTTAGAGTCCGGCTCGAAAATTATACTAGAACAAAATTCTTCTCTCGAATTGATTATAATCCAGGATAAAAACTCTCAAAATATAGCTTACAGGATTTTACAGAAAAAAAATTCAAGATTAAAAGTTTTCGTCATTACAAGTTCCAAAAATTGTAATCTACAAATCTTGCAAGAAGCTACTGAGGCTAATGCCAGTTTTGAGTTATTTGGGATCAGTTTTAATTTAGCAACCTCATCCTCAACTATTGACTTACAAAGTCTCATCAAACAACCTAATTGTGACATAAATATTGTTTTCAACAACACCATAGCAGGGTCAGCTAAATGCAACTTTTCAGGAATAGTAAATATTTCCAAAAATGCCCAAAATGCTAACGTGCATTTAGTAAACAAAAACCTGCTTTTATCTGATAATTGCAAGATTAATTCAAAACCGATTCTTCAAATATTTAACCCCAACGTGAAAGCTAAACATGCTGCCACCACTGGATTTTTAAAAGACAAGGAACTTATTTACCTTCAAAGCAGGGGCTTAACTAAGGAGCGTGCCAGTAAGATTTTAGTACAGGCTTTTAATCAACAAATAATAAATAAACTCAATATTATTTGCTTTAGGGATAGATTTAATCAAATTTTAAATCAAAATGGATAACTGCTCGTAGCCTTAAAGTTTTTTAAACGAGCTGTTAGGGTTTGCATGCTCTCTTCTAGTGATTCTCTTTCAGACTGCATTTTCCAATACTTCAACTCATCTTGAGTTTTAGCCAAATATCTATCTAAAATTGTTCTGTAGTGAACAAGAGATTTGTTTGGAGATTGAATAGTTTTTTGCTGTGACTGCTTATTCATATCCACAATTTTGGAAATAACTTTTTCCAGTCCAGATATTTTTACTTCCAGATCGTTACTGTAGTTTAGCTTTCGAAGAAACAAAAGAAAGTTGTCTGCAGTGTTTTGCATTATTTCATCGGAAAATCTGAATCTGGAAAGTTTAGCGATATCGACTTTTATTTGTTTGTCATGGTTTTTCCACCTAGCACTAAACTGAATCATCAAATTAGATAGTTTTTCTTGTTCAAGCCTGAGAATGTAAATTCTCTCCTCCAGGGCTTTTATATAAGCTCTTTTTCGTTGTTTTTGTAAAAAGTAACTATCCAACCAGGTTATCGGAGAAAGCTTTATTATAAAAACTTTAAAGCTAAAAAGTATCTGTGTAATCATATTTAGAAAATTTCTATAGCACACAATTACCAAATGGTCAAAAAGTCAAAATCACACCTTTAGGTCTCTCAAAAAAGATTATTGAATTACAACAAACACTCCCTTATTAGCCAAAAACAATTTTAAGTTGTACAATGGTCAATATTGCCTTTGCTAAAAAGATGGTAGTATGCTATAACAAATCAAATATGAAAGGTTTACAAGTAATTTCAAAGAATTTTAAAACGAACAAGTTTGTTCTAACTTTTATAAGTGGAATCGCTCTGGTTTCAACAATTTTGGGAATTTCCGCTTTGGTTTTGAATAACCAACTACCAAAAGAAGCACTTGCGGCTTCTGAACCAGCCTGTGCTTTGGGTCAAACTGTAACAACAGGTGCCTGGAACCCTTACCCTATTACAACTCAATACGCCAACCCACAACCAGCTCAGTGCTTGGATCTACCTCTTTTGGCTTTCTTTCCTTTGGATGGTAGCAATGGTCTTCCAAGAGAAAAAACGATTACTAAAAAATCTGACGTCTTTACGATCCATGCCTACTACAACAATGGAGCTAAACCTGGAACAGGAAGTATCAGCAACCCTAGAATAAAAATTTTTGTAGATAAAGTAAGCACTACTAGACTAAAGATTTCAGCAGAACTATCTGGTGATAACTCAAGCACAGTGAACTCAGCTCAAAAAGGAGGGGATTTATTTGTAAACATTCCTTCAGGTGCTACGTTCAATTATAGCGGAGGTACAACAAGGCATTACATTGACGCTATCGAAAGACGTGAAGCAGCTGATGCTACTGGAGCCATTCCATTTGATAATATTGACGACTATACCGTCACAGATGCTGGTCAAAAAAGATATATGAACTCAATTTTTGCTCGATATGATGGATACAATCTTACCCAAAATAGTGGTTTTCAAATTAAATCTGGAGGTTTAGAATCAGGATTTTTGGGCTACGGTTATATTTTAAGCGATATTTCAGTACGAAGCGCAGCCCCTCTTGGAAACCTTCCGCCTGCAATAACTGGTGAAGAAATTACAATTATCAGAGGTCAAACTGGCGGTTTTCCAAATCCTCTAAACCCAACCGATCCAGATAATAACTTCCCAATTTCTTTAGACACATCAAAAATTCCTAGCTGGTGTAGTCTTTCAGGAACTCCAAACGCTCAAGGTGGTGGCCAAATGATTGGTGGTTGTAAGACTGACGCCAACACACCTGTAAAAACTACTTTTGTAATAACCCCTACTGATTCACTTGGACTTGTAGGAACCCCGGGAACTTGGGTTATAAACGTAATCGACCCAACTTGGAACGCAGAAAAAAGATGCTTCAAATTAAATACTTCAACGCCTTGTAATCAAACCCCACTTTCGGCAGGAGATAAAATTAAGTACGAAATTCAAGTAAACAATGCTACCACAAATATCGATGCAAATAATCTTAAAATTGTTGATACTTATGATAAAGTCAAGATTGGTCAGGTAACCAACATTAGTGACAATGGTTCCGTTGATGCAAACGCTGGTATTGTAACTTGGGCAAACTTGGGCACTTTAAGAGCAAGCTCAAGCAAGACTGTTTCTTTCGAGGCAACTATCACTCAAGCAGTTTCTAATGGTGATGAGGTTATAAACAGAGCAAAAATCACCGCTGATAATTTCCCCGAACTAAACGTTGATGTTAAATTTACAATTGGTGGTACTTTAGAAATTCTAAAGAAATGTTTTGCCAAAGGTACAACTACACCTTGTGATCAAGCCAAACTAAAAGGTGGAGATCCAATTACCTATCAAATTAATGTTAATAATTCAACTCAATCAGCTTTGAACAATGTAAAAGTTGTAGACTCATTCGAAGGAACAAAAATCAACAATATTACAAATATCAATCCATCTGGTACTTTAGATACAACAAGTTACAAAATTGCTTGGGATTTGGGAACTTTGGCATCATCTTCAGGAAAAATTTTAACTTTTGATGCCAATATCGTAAGTTCAATTCAAGCCGGCACTAAAATCAAAAATATTGTTGTAGTTACAGCTGATGGAGTCCCCGAAAAGAGAGCTGAAGTAGAGTTTTCAGTTGCTGGTCCTAATTTACAAGCTGTTAAAAGCTGTTTCAAAAAGGGAACAAATACCTCTTGCGATCAAGCAGCTTTAAATTCAGGTGATTTAATTTCGTATAGAATTAGAATTACAAATGCGGGTGCAATTCAAGCCACTGGAGTGAAAGTAACGGACACTTACGATAAAACCAAAATTAACACAATTATAAATATAAACCCAACTGGAACTTTAGATACAACTGCTGGAACTATTTTTTGGGATATTGGAAACGTAATTCCAAATGCTACAGTAGACCTTACTTTTGATGCCACAATCAATCTAAATCTGCCTTCAGGAACTCAAATTTTAAACACTGCTGTAGTTAAAAGCAATGAACAACCTGATATATTTGTCTCGGTTGTCTTTCCTTTGCAGTTCCTACCACCAATTACGCCAAGAACAGGTGGAGAAATTTATCTAGTTGCTGTAGTTGCAATTGCCTTAATGGGCGGCTACGCTTTCTACTACTACAAGAAAAATAATAAGGTAGGGCAGTCCTTTGTACCTGGCAGAAGTCAAGAGAATGAATTATCAACTCCAATTAAAGAAACTGAAGTAACTGAGCACAAACACAGAAACTACCACGTTAGAGGTGCTAAAAAGCATAAAGACTAGTGTAAAGGTGACCACCGAGTCGCCACAAAAAACAAAAAAAAACAAAAAAACTATGCCAGAAACTAAATCCTCAAAAAAGGTAGATCAAGCAAATCTACAAAATCTTTTACTCAAA
>Ga0194059_1001068_pt1 | contig 11977 bp, 5 predicted proteins | sample SepL6211m_MetaG_FD_163426 | JGI IMG/M metagenome (GOLD analysis project Ga0194059, IMG submission 163426) | Anoxic zone freshwater microbial communities from boreal shield lake in IISD Experimental Lakes Area, Ontario, Canada - Sep2016-L626-11m | ecosystem: Environmental > Aquatic > Freshwater >... | reverse complement strand
AGATGTGGCTTTTTATAAAGTTGTATTTTTGAACAGGGCCGTAGCAGGCGACGCTTTGTGTCGTTTTTTTGATAAAAACGGCTATGAGACATTAGAAAAAAAAGCGAAGAGAATTTATGATACGCGCACTGGCGTATCTTACAAATGCAATCTTGATGTTGATATTGCCATTGTTGTTATGCAAATGATTTTTGATCGGGAAATGTATAATCAAAGGCCTGATAAAATTATTATAGTCTCTGGTGATTCAGATTTTGAGGGTCTAGGGCATGTCATAATTGATTACAAGATGGAGGTGCAATTTGCTTTTTTTGGCACCGGCTTTGCTAAGGAGTTGAGAGAAAAGTTTAATTGCCGAGTGATCGATAAAATGTCGATCTACGATAAGGCCTGGCGCAAACAAGCATAGAGCGGTTACATAGTTAACTGCTTTTTTTATTGGCTTGTTCGTAGTGAGTTAGTCCGATATAATAAATGAGTAATTAAATAATTTATTTTATGATGCGTGAGATTAATAAATTGAGTTGTTATAAAGGCACACTTGCACTTTTGTTAGTATTTTCATTTTTACCTCTACATGCCTCAATGGCTGCGACCAAAAAAAATGATAAGCCAGGTGAATTAATTTTTGTGAGTGAGATAAAGCAATACTGGTATAAACCTGTCAATAAGGATGCGGCTATTTATATCGGCCAGGATAAAAAGGCCGAACTGAACCGCAATATTAAGGACTTAAAAATTAACTTAAAAAAGGTTAAGAGGCAAATTATTAGATTGACAAAACCTATCGGGCGAGATACTGATAGTGACGGTCTGCCTGATACCTGGGAGTTGTTGTTCGGGACTAATCCGCGCAGCAAGGACACTGACGGCGATCGCAGCAGTGACAAGCTTGAAGTTATAAGGGGGATGAACCCAAATGGAGTGGGAAAGCTCATAGTTTACGCCGAAAAAAAACCAGTCGTCAAGGCGCCAAGTTTACTTGCAACATTTAAAGCGGAGCAAGGCACTGACAAGTTAAAGCGGTTTGCTAGTTTAGCTGAGTATAAAAAATTTTTAACCGATAATCAAAATAATCAGGCCTATTACAATAATTATTATGATATGATTTCACCTCGTATTGTAACTGGTGTTGATGCTAATTTGTTCGGCGGTGCCGAGATAGCGACCGCAAAAAGTGCGGTGAGTGATAGTCAGTCGCTAGATACTTCATTGGACTATTCAGCGACTAATGTGCAGGTGGGTGGTGTTGATGAAGCTGATACGGCAAAAACAGACGGTAAATATATTTATTCGATTAAGGGTAACAAGGTTTTGGTGGTTGAGGCAGTGCCTGCAAATAACGCCAGTGTTATTAGTGAAATAGAGCTAAAAGAAGGTGCAGTTAGCTCACTATATTTAAGTGATGGGATTTTGACGGTTATTGGTAGCGAGTATTTGCCGACCATTTTTTTGAAGAATCTGTCTATTAGGTATGGTGAATATTATCAGGATAAGTCAGTGACATACGTAAAGGTTTTTGATGTTCACGCTCCAGCAGTGCCAAAGTTGATCAAGGATTTCAAATTTGACGGGCGTTATACTGACTCCAGAAGGGTAAATAATAATTTGTATTTAGTCTTAACTGACTATGCCCGTTCGGTTGAGACACCCTTACCGTCATATTTCGTAAATGATAAATTGGTAAGTGATGAAAAGTTGCCTTATTATTTTGATACTAATTATAATGAATTAAATATGGTGTCGCTTGTTTCGGTGTCGTTAGCAATGAATAATGACACAATCAAGAGCGAGCATTTTTTTATCCCGCAAACAGGGTCAATCTTTGCCTCAGCTGATAATTTTTATTTGACTTACGGCAAAATGGTGAGTGAAGATGACTTGCTTTATGAAATCGCGCGAGCTGTGGTTTTTGAAAAGTTATCAAATGCTGCACAGGCTAAAATACTTGCCATTGAAAAAGCGGACAAGTTGGTTTTATCTGAAAGTGAAAAGCGTTATAAGATCACAGAGATAGCGAGACGTGAAACTGCCAATTGGAAAGAAGCTGATTTAAAATCAATTGGCCTGAGCATAAAAAATAAAGCCAACGAGGTTTATGGCAATATCGCTAAAGAGCTAGATAAAACGATTATCCATAAAATCAGTTTGAAAGATGGTGACTTGAATTATTTGGCCGAGGGCAGTGTTTCTGGTCAAGTTTTAAATCAGTTTGCGATGAACGAGCAAGGCGACAATTTTTTTATCGCGACAACGAAATATCGGACCTATAGCGTTTTGGCAACTGAGGCGCAAAATGATTCATATTCTAATGTATATGCGCTGGACGCTGATCTAAAACAAATTGGCAGTCTTGAAAGCTTGGCACCAGGCGAGCGGATGTATGCTGCAAGATTTATTGGTAGTAGACTTTATATGGTAACGTTCAAGCAAGTTGACCCTTTGTTTGTAATAGACTTATCAGTACCTAGTGCTCCAAAAGTCTTGGGTGAATTGAAGTTACCAGGCTTTTCGACCTATATTCATCCTTACGATGAAACTACCTTGATCGGTATTGGCAGAGATGCCACGACCGAGGGTGGTGTCGGCGGTTTGAAATTGGCTTTATTTGATGTATCCAATGTTGAATCACCCAAGGTGCTGTCGAGTTTAAACCTTGGCTTAGCTGGCAGCTATTCCACTGCTATTAATGACCACAAGCAATTTGTTTTTTCGAGCAGCCAAAGGCTATTATTTTTGCCAGTAAATTTGTCTGAAAAAGTCAGTTACAGCAATGACTTTTTGGGCGTGTCAGTCATTGATATGAGCAATAAAGAGATTAAAGAACGTGGTCGGGTTGCAGTTGAGGCACCTAGTTATTATGGCAGTGATATCAAGACTTTGTATATTGATAGTAATCTTTATACTATCACTAGCGATGGCATGAAGATTAACGATACGACCAATCTGACGCAATTAAAAAATATAGTTTTTCCTGATGTAGTTGCTGGTTTAGTGAAATAACAGGGGATATCTAGAATTGTTATGAAAATTAGCCAAAAGTTGACATTTGGTTGATTTTGTGTTTATATAAGTTTTTGCACTTTTAAAAAAATAAAACATAAAAAACACCAAAAAGGAGATGGTTATGGAACTTTACGAGTACCAAAAAACGGCATTAGACAAGCTGGTGAATCATTTGAAGCATTCTTTTAATGCCTTGGTTGTAATGGCAACTGGATTAGGTAAGACTTTAGTGATCGCGCATTGGGCTCGATCAGTAACAACTCCAGGCATAACGAGAGGCTTGATCTTGTGTCATGAAAAAGAAATTCTTGACCAAAATCTACTTGAATTCACCGAAGTTATGAGTGAAGAAGTCAGCACCGGGGTTTTTAATGGTGATGAGAAAAATTTTCAAAACGTCGATTGGCTTTTTGCCACTTTTCAAACCATGCAAGATTGGCATTTAGTTTTTTTGAGGAATGAGTTTGACTATATTATTGTTGACGAATCGCATCATAGCCAGGCTCCGACCTATAGAGAGACTATCGAATATTTTAACCCTGTAAAATTGATAGGCTTGACCGCCACACCAGACCGGATGGATGAAAAAAATATTCGGGAAATATTTGGTGATGAGGCGGTTGATATCACCTTACCAGAAGCGATTGCAAAAAATTGGTTGACGCCAGTCGAATATCGCTTAAAGTCTGATAATTTGAATAGTAAAAATCTTAACAAACTATTCAAAAAAAAAATAAATGACCAGACTCGGCGCGTATCTATGAAACAGCTGAATGAAACGCTTTTCATTAAGTCACGTGATACGGAAATCGCTAAAATTATTATGGCTGAAAATTTGAAGGCCTTGATATTTTGCGAGAACATCGATCATTGCGAAAATTTTTCTAAATTCATTCCGGGTAGCTTTGCATATCACTCCGGTCGTTCGGACAGTGAGAATATCGAGGCGATGAGGCAATTCAAAAATAATGAACTGCAGTATCTAGTCTCGGTCAATAAGTGCAATGAAGGTGTTGATGTGCCAGATGCTGAATTGATCGTCTTTCTACGTGCCACTGACTCCTTGACCGTATTCTTGCAACAGCTTGGTCGTGGACTTCGTCGGACTGAGGGCAAAGACAAGGTTGTCGTTATGGATTTTGTTGCCAATTGCGAACGCATATTGGCAGTCAAAGAACTGGCTATAAAGGTAATGAGTTTTGAAAAAAATAATCTCAGTAAAGATCCAATGCATATCAAAGGCAAGAGCTTTGACTTTGTTTTTACTCGTCAAGACTTGGATATAATCGAGGTGCTTGAAAAAGTCATTAATAGGCAATTTATAAGCGAGGTAGAATCGATCGCTCTTGAGTATTTGCCAATGCCGAAAAATATTTTGCCGGCTGATCAGGTTTTTGCCAACTCCAGTAGTAAATACTGGTGGCAATGCAGCATAAATGAGTGTGGACACATTTGGTTCGCTAGGGCAAATAGCCGGTTGCGAGGCAGCGGTTGTCCGGCCTGTGCAAACAAGGTTGTGACCTCTAAAAATAATTTAGCCGCACGTTATCCTGAGCTGGCTAAACAGTATCTAGACCAACCCAAAAATGCCTTGCCAGCCGACTTGGTTATAATTGGTTCGCAACATAAATTCTGGTGGAAATGTACTAAAGAAAGTTGTGGTCATGAATATTTAGCATTCGGCTACAATCGGTTGCAAGGCAAAGGTTGTCCAGCTTGCGTTGGCAAAGCTGTGACGTCTAAAAATAATTTAGCCGCAGTTCGACCAGATTTGGCCAAGGAATTGATGCCGGCACCAAGGAATGAAAAAACGCCAGAAAGTATTTTGGCAACGACTGACAAAAAATTATGGTGGCAATGTAAAGTCGAGGGATGTGGCCATGAATGGCAAGTTTCTGCATATGAGCGGGTGACAAAAGGACGTGGTTGCCCGGCATGCTTAGGCCTAGTAGCAACAGAAAAGAACAATTTGGCAGTAACTCATGCTATTTTGGCGCGAGATTACATGGCTCCGCCGAAAAATCAATTGCCAGTACACTTGATTGTTGCTAGTCATTCCAAATACGTATGGTGGAAGTGTTACGTTTGCAGTCATGAGTGGAAATCGATGGTTAATATGCGAAGAGATGGACTTGGTTGCCCGTCATGCGCGCATAGAACTGTTTCTACTTCTAATGCGATGACTAAAACCCACCCAGGTCTGGCGCTAGAGTATATGGCGCCACCAAAAAATTTATTACCAGCGCATAAAATTATTGCTGGGACAAATAAAAAACTTTGGTGGAAATGCACTAAAGATGGTTGCGGCTTTGAATGGCAAGCTCAAGGTAACGACAGAGTTAATGGTAATGGCTGTCCATCTTGTGGCAAGAGAAGGGCGACTCATCTGAACAATCTTGCTATTACCCACCCGGCATTGGCCAAGGAGTATATGGCACCACCAAAAAATAGCTTATCTGCTGAACAGATTGTAGCTGGTACGCATAAAAAACTTTGGTGGAAATGCGCCAATATTGACTGCGGTCATGAATGGGAGGCAATTGGCAAAAATCGGGTAAACGGCCGAGGTTGTCCAAAATGTAATAGAGGGGGGAGAAAAAAAATCTAAAAAATACGTAGCGGCTAGTTAAACTAGCCGCTTTTTTATTTTTCTATATTTTAGTAGTTTTACTTGACAAATTATGTGTAATATGTTAAGGTCTATTATCGAAAGTTGTGTACTTTAAAAATATAAATGAAAGGGGACGTCATTATGAGGGCGCTAATTGCTAGTCTTGTACTAGCTACGCCATCTATGGCGTTTGCTAGTGAAAAAAACATCAACAGTGTTTTAGTTGGTATGTTATTCGTTTTAGGGATGGCAAGTTGTGTTTTGCTTGGCTATTTTAGATTTAATCAATTGAAGCGAAAAAAATCCGAAAAAAATCGTCTAATTCGTCAAGAAATAAGTTCCTTGGGTCCAATTATCAAATTTGAACTAAGGTTTGTGTTGTTTTTAAGGTCAGTTGATGGTAATTATTTATTACCTAATGGCCGATCAATTGGAAAAATTACACATGATGTTCATGAGCAAGTGAGAGCATGCTTTATGGCTAATCCCAACTTGTTTGAAATAGAAAAACAGGCAGGGCGATTATTTAAAAGTCATAAAGAGATTGTTGTCGCTCCAGAACGCTTCCAGATTATGATTAATTTTTCATTTCATTATCAGCCGCAATTAGATCCGGTTGATCGTAAAATGATTTCTTTGCATCAGATCAAAGATCTTGGTTATTACAAAACCAGCGATCTAGTCAAGCTGATATCATCGGTTAAAAGTAGTCTAAAATCAAATTTGTCATTAATACCGTCTGAAGTAAATACTGGACGCTTAAAAATGGTAAAAAACTCACAGGATATTTAATATTTCCATTAAATATGATATGGTTGTGTTATGAACATTTAAATTTGAGCGGGGGCTTTTTGATTCATGGTAAAATTAAAACATGCCAAATTTGGCTGAAAGGGGAAAAAAATGAATACAGAAGGTATAGTTACCATCGATGGTCGTAGATTCCAATTTTTAAGTAATGTGAGGCTTAAGCCGGTGGCGGCAGAGCTCAAACCGCTTGAGGAGATTATTCTCTCGAAGAGGACAAGGTTTCAATTTCTAGCAGATGCTGTAATGCTCGTCGTATGTGTACCGTTTGGCATAAACTCTATAACGAAAAATACTACCGTTGGCGTGTTGCTTGATCATGATGAGAAGCTGCATGGCGTACCGGTTGAGTACTTGAATTATTCATCTGAAACAAGTGCACTCAAATGCACTACGATGCACCTGATAACGGAACTCAACAAGCGGCTAATTGCTGATCGAGAAGATCGGCAAGCCGCTTAACTAACTGCCCCCACTCATTTATGCCCAGCAATCCAACGGAATGCTGGGCACTTTTTTTATTTTAGCTAGTTTGGTAATATTTAGTTAAGATAATTTAAATCGCATTATGAACAAAAATTTGTTTATGATATTTTTACTCGCAGTATGTTTCGGCGGGTTTTTTTGTGCTCAAAAAAGTTTGGCAGCAAGCACTTCGAGTGTCCAGATAAATGAGGTGGCTTGGATGGGGACAACAGTCTCATATACCAAGGAGTGGCTAGAGCTAAAAAATAATACTGATCAGATAATCGATTTGACCGGTTGGTCGCTTAAAGCATCAAGCATTGCAGCGCCAATAGCATTGACCGGTGTGGTTGGCGCGAATGGTTTTTATCTTATGGAAAGGACTAGCGATGATTCGGTACCTGGCGTGCCAATGGATCTAAAATATACCGGCGATCTGGCTAATACTGGTGCAAAGCTCGAACTGAAAGACGCTAATGGAAATGTTGTTGATGTTGTCGAGGCGACAAGCGCCTGGCCAGCTGGTAATAATGCAAATAAAAAAACTATGGAGCGTGATAACTTAGGTAATTGGCAGGATAGTAAGGTTGTGGGCGGTACGCCAAGGGCGGAAAATAGCGTCATTGATAGCTTGAAGGTGATAGATGGTGGCGAGGCTGCGCCTGTGATTATTAATCCTGTCTCATTGCCGGAGGCAGCAACATCAAGTGTGGCTCTTAATCATGATACTATAAATTTGCCCCAAAAAATATCACCCCAGGTAGGCGAGGTGGTGATAAACGAAATTGTGAGTGATCCTAACGATGGCGAGGAAGAATGGATTGAAATTTTTATAAATTCAAATCGAGAGTTTGATGTGACAAATTGGACAGTCGAGGATGGAAACCAAACGAAAACCCTTTTAAGTGGTAACTTGAGTCGGAGTAATAATTTTATGATTATCGAAAAACCCAAAGGCACCTTGAACAACACTGGGGATACGATAATTTTAAGAAACGATAATGGTGTTTTATTGGATCAGCTGACTTATGGTAATTGGAATAATTCAAGCGATGTCGCGGCTCCGCGTGATGGCATGTCGCTAGCGAGGATTTTTGACGGGGTTACTAGTTTTAATAATAGTAGTGATTTTGCCATTACTGAAGTGCCAAGCAAGGGCGGTCCCAATAAAATTGTTAGACAAATCAGTGAGACAAACGTAGTGAAAAAACCACAAAATTATAAAGACTTAATAATAAATGAAATAATGCCCAATCCGCAAGGTGATGACGCAAATGAGTGGCTAGAGATTTATAATCTCGGAGCGGGACAAATCAACTTGACTGATTTTAGGGTAGGTGTAGCTGACCAGTACTTTAAGTTTGCTACTGGCACTATAGGGGCAGGTGAATTCTTGGTATTAAAGCGTGAACAAACACACTTGTCGTTACCAAACACAAGCGCAACTATTAAATTATATCCGCCCGCTAGCCAGAGTGCCAGCCAGAGTCTTAATTATTCAAAAGTTAAAGAGTCTGAAAGCTTTTCAAGAGATAATGATGGCACTTGGAACTGGACGTTAACACCAACGCCGGCTGCAAAAAATAGCTTTAAAAAAACCAATTCCGAACCGGATATTGTTGTCTATTTTGATTCACCAGTTGAGGCAGGACAATTGGTTTTGTTTGATAGTTCTGACACCGTCGACGCTGATGGCGATAGTTTGAGTTTTTTGTGGCAGTTTGGCGATGGGGCAAGCAGTTCCTTGCCCAGTCCTCAACACAGTTATGCGAAGTCAGGTAATTACAAGGTTAAGCTTGAGGTGAATGATGGCTATTCAAGGACACGCTTTGAGAAAAACATTAAAATAACTAAAAGCACGATTTCTATTTTCTCACAATCTTTACCAATGAACAATGAGATTATCTTGAATGAGTTGATGCCGAATCCTGAGGGTACTGACGACGAAGAGTGGATTGAAGTTATTAACAAAGGCAAAGAAAGAATTAATTTGGTTGGTTGGCAACTTGATGATGAGGAAGGTGGTAGTAGTGCTTTCAAAATCATGGACGACGTTTGGCTTGAGCCGCTGGAATATGCCATCTTTGAAAAATCTGAAACGGCTATTTCTTTAAATAATAATCACGATGAAGTTAGATTGTTTAATTCTGCTGGTCAGCTGGTGGATAGTGTTGCTTACCAAGGTGCCAAAGAAGGTCTGGCCTTTGCGAGAAATGAAAATGACGAATGGCTTTGGACAAATATTTCAACACCAGGTGATAAAAATGTTATAAATTTTTATGGCAGCGAGTCTGACGGGCAGACCGTAAAAAAGAAAACTACTGGCAAAAAAACCCAAAAAATCAACAACCAAGAAGTAGTTATTGGTTTTGTGACGAGCTTGCCTGGCAAGCTTAGTAATCAGTATTTTTACATGCAAAATGGAGGTAGCGGCTACCAGGTTTATAGCTTCAAAAAAGATTTTCCTAATCTTGAAATTGGTGAGCGTATAGAAGTTACTGGGGTTATGTCTGAAATTAATAACGAGACACGCTTGAAAATTAATGGACGGGCACAAATAAAAGGGTTGAGTTCAAAATTTGAGGTCAAGCCACAGACAGTTAAATGCGAAATATTGAATGATGACTTGTTGTCTCAATTGGTGAGTTTAGAGGGTGAAATAACTAAAAAAACGGGTGCCAGTATATATATTGATGATGAGACTGACGAAGCAATTATATATTTGCGACAAAGTACAGGACTCTTGGCAAGCGACTTTAAGTTGGGTGGTAAATACTTAGTGACTGGCATTTTGACCAAAAACAAGACTGGCATCAGGTTGCTCCCTAGAGGTATTGCTGATATAGCTGAAATTAACTCTAGTAACAAAACAGCCGTTAAAATTGCCACGATGACCGAAGAAACTTTGGTTTCCAGACCAAAAAATGAAAAATTAAATGCCTATTTATCTGTAATTGGTGGTGCGAGTGCACTGCTAGTAATTGGGTGGTTCATGAGGAAGAAAATCAATTTCTAGCTTACTGCCAGAAATGACAAATATGATATAGTTGTGATAAGATAAAGCCATGTTAAAATTGGATTCAGCAATCTCGGAAATAAATAGAGTTGGCTCGACGACCGCTAAAAGGTTGAAACTGCTTGAAATTAATACAGTCAAGGATTTGTTACTGTATTTTCCATTTCGGTATGATGATTTTAGCGAGCCCAAAAAAATTGCCGACATTAAGCCTGGCGATTCGGTTAATATTTTAGTTAATATTGAGTTGATACAAAATAAAAAGAGCTTCAAACGTCGATTACAGATTACCGAAGCTTTAGTGTCTGATGATACTGGCCAGATTAAAGTGGTGTGGTTTAATCAGCCTTTCATTGCCAAGTCCTTGTTAGTTGGTGACAAGGTGTCGCTTGCAGGACGAGTTGATAGCGGTTATAGCGGTCAGGTTTTGAGTTCACCAGCCTATGAAAAAATCGGCTTAAATGGAACGGTGCATACTCAAGGTTTAGTGCCAAATTATCATTTAACGGCTAATGTCACTCATAAGCAAATCAGGTATTTGGTCAAAGATGTTATAGGTCTAGCTAAAGATTTGAATGATTGGCTACCTGGGGAAACGATAAAAGAACAAAAATTAGTGTCATTGTCCGAGGCGATACACAAAATTCATTTTCCACGTAATCAAGCAGATATTGATTTGGCTAGAAGACGTCTTGGCTTCGATGAATTATTTTTAGTGCAACTTCAGGCGCAATTAATAAAACTTGATCTCGAAATTAATTCAGCATCAAGTATTAGATTTAAAGAAGCCGAGACCAAGGATTTCGTTGATAATTTGCCCTTCAAGTTGACTAATGCGCAGCGCAAGGCTTCGTGGGAAATAATTAAAAATTTAGAAAATTACCGTCCAATGTCGCGCCTGCTTGAAGGTGATGTTGGTAGTGGCAAGACTTTGGTGGCAACTATGGCATTATTAAATACCGCTCTGAATGGTTTTCAAGGTGTCTTAATGGTTCCAACTGAGATACTCGCTAGTCAACACTTTGAATCATTGTGCCGTTCATTGAAAAACACCAAGCTCAGAATTGGCATAATTACTGGTTCTAGAAGAGAATTAAATCATAATAATTTTGAAGACAAGGCTTCAATTAAGAAAATAAAAAAATTTGATGCCAGTTTTATTATAAAAAATGCTGATATTATTGTCGGCACGCATGCGCTAATTCAAGACAAAATAGAATTTAATAAATTGGCCTTGGCCGTAATTGATGAGCAGCATCGTTTTGGTGTGGCTCAAAGAAAAACCTTATTGGGTAAGTCTGGTAATTACGGTTTAGTACCGCATTTATTGTCGATGACAGCCACCCCGATTCCGCGGAGTTTGGCCCTCGTTATGTATGGTGATTTGGATTTGTCAGTCTTGGATGAATTGCCGGCTAATCGTAAAATTATAAAAACCAAAGTCGTAACGGAGAATGAGCGCCAAAAGGCTTACGATTTCATTAAAATGCAGGTTGCTGAAGGTCGTCAGGTTTTTGTGGTTTGCCCATTGATCGAGGAGGGCGATGTCGGCGGCAAGAAGTCAGTCAAAGAGGAGTTTGAAAGACTAGACAAAGAGATCTTCAAGGACTTGCCAATCGGTCTTATGCATGGCAAATTGAAGCCAAAGGAAAAAGCCCAAGTGATGGCCGATTTTTTGGAGGCTAAAACGAAAGTGTTGGTCTCGACTTCAGTGATCGAGGTTGGTGTCGATGTGCCTAACGCCAGTGTCATGATGATTGAAAATGCGGAACAATTCGGTTTGGCGCAATTACATCAATTCAGGGGACGAGTCGGTCGAGGGCAGTACCAGTCGTATTGCATGCTAATGACAAATGCGTCAGGCAATAGTCTTAAGCGACTTGAGGCGATGGAAAAATTCAGTGATGGCTTTGCCTTAGCTAAGGTCGATTTGAAATATCGTGGTCCAGGCGAGGTTTATGGCACGATGCAAAAAGGTTATTTGGACTTAAAAATTGCTTCGCTTTTTGATTTTCCCTTGATGAAAGAGGCTAAAATGGCGGCAGAACGCGTAATGAGTAAATTGGCTAATA